>Ga0214921_10000032_pt1 | contig 281713 bp, 254 predicted proteins | sample LL1505_MetaG_FD_177992 | JGI IMG/M metagenome (GOLD analysis project Ga0214921, IMG submission 177992) | Freshwater microbial communities from Lake Lanier, Atlanta, Georgia, United States - LL-1505 | ecosystem: Environmental > Aquatic > Freshwater > Lake | place: USA: Georgia | collected... | reverse complement strand
ATATCAGAGACGTGCACCAAGCCTTCGATACCGGGTTCGAGTTCGACAAACGCGCCGTAGTCGGCGATGTTGGTGATTTTGCCGAACATGCGGGTGCTTTGTGGGTAGCGGCGGTTGACGCCCATCCAAGGATCGTCGCCCATTTGCTTGAGGCCCAAAGACACGCGGTTTTTCTCGGTGTCGAATTTGAGGATCTTGGCGGTAATTTCTTGACCCGCTTGCACCACTTCGGAAGGGTGACGAACACGGCGCCATGCCATGTCGGTGATGTGCAGCAAACCATCGATGCCGCCCAAGTCGACGAATGCGCCGTACTCGGTGATGTTCTTGACCACACCGTGAACAACGGAACCTTCTCGGAGGTTTTCCATCAGCTTGGCGCGCTCTTCACCCATGGAGGCTTCGACCACAGCACGGCGTGACAAAACGACGTTGTTGCGCTTGCGGTCAAGCTTGATGACCTTGAATTCCATGGTCTTGTTTTCGTACGGTGACAGGTCTTTGGTAGGACGTGTGTCAACCAATGAGCCAGGCAAGAAGGCACGAATGCCGTTGACCAAAACGGTCAGGCCGCCTTTGACTTTGCCGCTGGTGGTGCCAGTGACAAATTCGCCAGATTCCAGGGCTTTTTCCAATGACAACCATGAGGCCAAACGCTTGGCGGTGTCACGGCTCAAAATGGTGTCGCCGTAGCCGTTCTCGATAGAACCAATGGCCACAGAAACGAAATCGCCAACTTGGACTTCGATTTCGCCCAAATCAGATTTGAATTCTTCCAGGGGGACGTAGGCTTCAGATTTGAGGCCGGCGTTCACAACCACAAAGTTGTGTTCGATGCGAACAACTTCAGCGGTGATCACTTCGCCTGTGCGCATTTCGGTGCGCTTCAGTGATTCTTCAAACAGGTCTGCAAAAGATTCTGACATTCAATTTCCTAATCCACAAAAAGGTCTGACGACTGCACCATTGCGTCGTTACCAAGGCTATTTGCGGCGGTTATGTGCGTTTTCACGCGGGTTAATTAATGAACCAAAAGGCCAGTGCGCATGCAGCGCGGATGGAGCCTTATGGGCCTGTCAAGATTTCCGGTTTAAGTTTGAAATTAAACACGAAAGGCTTGTTTGCTTTGCCACCAGTCAAGGACCTGAATCACCGATTGCTCGATGCCCAAATCTGAGTTGTCTAACAACATTGCGTCTTCTGCTGGTTTGAGTGGCGCCACGCTGCGAGACGTATCCCGTTCGTCGCGAGCCTCTAAGTCAGCCCGAAGATCGGCGATTCTAGCTTCAATTCCTTTAGAAATCAATTGCTTATGACGTCTTTCGGCTCTTTTTGCGGCGCTGGCCGTTAAAAAGACCTTCAAGGATGCTCGGGGAAAGATCACGGTGCCCATGTCTCGGCCATCGGCCAGAAGTCCGGGCAAGCGCTGAAAACGCTGCTGCAGCGCCAACAAAGCCACCCGAACGGCGGGCAATGCCGACACCTTGGAGGCGTTCATGCCGCCTTCTTCACTCCGGATGGCAGCGGTCACATCGTGGTTGTCGAGCAAGACCCTGTCGCCCTCAAAACGGACAGGCAGTTTTTCGGCCAGCACCGCAATGGCAGCTTCGTTGATGGCTTCAAGGCTCAAGCCTGCCTGCAGCGCTGCATAAGCAGTCACGCGGTAAAGGGCGCCCGAATCGAGGTAGTGATAACCCAATCGCTCCGCCACCAAGCTGGACAAGGTGCCTTTGCCTGAAGCGGTGGGGCCATCAATGCAAATGACGGGAATGCAGTCTGCCGGGGTTTGACTGAGCGAAAACAAGGCTTCAAAATAATCTGGAAAAGTTTTGGCCACACACTTCGGGTCTTCGATGCGAACAGCCTGTTGGTCTGGATTGAAGGCAGCCAAAGAAAAACACATGGCCACACGGTGGTCGTCATACGTGTGAATGCTGGCAGCTTGCCATTGGCCTGCGTGCAGGGGGTGGATGCGCAGCCAATCGGGGCCCTCTTCGACGTGCGCGCCCAATTTGCGTGACTCATTGGCCATGGCCGCAATGCGGTCAGTTTCTTTCACGCGCCAGCTGGCAATGTTGCGCAAGGTGGTGGGGCCGTCGGCATACAAGGCCATGACGGCCAAGGTCATGGCGGCGTCGGGGATGTGATTGCAATCTAAGTCGATGGCTCTGAGCGGCCATGTGCCGCGTTTGATTTCCAACCAGTTGGGGCCGCTTTCAATGTGCGCTCCCATTTGGGCTGCTGCCTCTACAAAACGAATGTCGCCTTGGATGGAGGAAGCGCCCACGCCTTGAATGCGAACGGCTTGCTGGGTAGCGGCCAACGCGCCCAGTGCAATGAAGTAGCTGGCTGAAGAGGCATCGGCTTCGACGTGAATTTCCCCGGGCGAGGTGAAACGACTTCCTGCGGGAATGGTGAAGCGTTGCCAGCCATCACGCGCGACCTCAATGCCGAAGCGCGACAACAAGTTCAAGGTGATTTCAATGTAAGGCTTGGAGATGAGTTCGCCGACCACCTCAATCACGATGTCTTTTTCGGCCGCCAAGGGCAATGCCATTAAGAGTGCGGTTAAAAATTGACTGGACACGTCGCCGCGAACTTGAATGGGCTTGTCGATTTTCAATTGAGGCTTCAGCACACGCAAGGGCGGAAAGCCCTGCTTGCCCAAGTAGTCAATGTGACATCCCAGCAAACGCAGTGCATCGACCAAATCGCCAATGGGCCGCTCGTGCATGCGCGGCACGCCTTTGAGCGTGAAGTGGCCGCCCATCACGGCCAATGCGGCGGTCAGGGGGCGCATGACGGTGCCGGCATTGCCCATGAAAAACTCAATGGGTTCAGTGGGCTGATTCAAGCTGGCGCTGATGCCATCCAAATGGCGCCGACCTAAGCCTGTGATGCAAACGCTGTTCGTGCCAGTCTTGGGCGCAACGCCACAGCCTAGTTGGCGAAGTGCCTCTAACATGACACGTGTGTCGTCTGAATCTAAAAGATCATGAACCCAAGTGCGGCCTTCACACAACGCAGACAACAGCAACACGCGATTGGATATGCTTTTGGAGCCAGGCAGCGTGACAGTTCCACCGGCTTCTTGCAATGAAGGAACATCAATAAATGCGGTGGCAAACATGGTCAAGCGAAAGAAATTAGGTGTTGGATTTTGTGGGGGCGCCCATGCGCCACTGAAAACGCAAGTCACTGGCTTGACGAATTATTTTTTCTAGCGTTTCAGAATCGTTCTGGTGGAGAGCTTGTTCAAACGCAGTCAAGGCATCTTTGAAGTGACCTATTTGAAGCAAAACTTGTTCTCGGTTGGTGCTCAAAATATCGCGCCACACCACGGGGTCGCTGGCGGCAATGCGAGAAAAATCTCGGAAGCCGGGACCGCCCAACGCCAACAAATCGGCGCCATGGGTTTGTTGAGATATGCCATTCATCAGGGCATAAGCCAGCACGTGCGGTAAGTGGCTGACAGCCGCAAACGATGCGTCATGGGCCTCAGGCGTCAGCTCAGTGAGGTGACAACCCAAGCTTTCCCAAATTTCTTGAGCAAGCAGTACTTGGGCTTTGCCCGAACTGGTCATGGGCGTCATGATCAGTGCGCGATCTTTGTACAAATCGGCATCTGAGTGGGCCACCCCCGCCAATTCTTTGCCAGCGATGGGGTGCACAGGTACGAAGCACTGCAGTTTGTTGCCCAGGGTGTTGAAAGCCGCAGCCACAATGTCCAATTTGGTGGAACCAACGTCCATCAGCAAGGCATCTGATTTCAATGCGGGGGCCATGGCTTTGAAGCAATCTGCAGTAGCCTTGACGGGCACGGCCAATAAAACCACATCGGCATCTTCGACGGCCAAAGCAGCACTGTCTGCGATGGCATCGATGACGCCCATGTCCAAGGCTTTCTGAGCAGAAGCGGATGTGGCACTGAAACCCACAATGTGCTGTGCCCAACCTGCGCTTCGAGCGGCCAATGCAAAAGAGCCGCCCATCAAGCCGCAGCCAATGAGGGCTACTTTTTGAGGCTTCATTCGGAAACGGGGTAAGACCCCAACACCTTGTAGAAAGCGCACAGACCCTGAAGTTCGTTCAAGGCTGCGGCCACATGGCTTTGTGAAACATGGCCTTCGATGTCAATGTAAAAGTAATATTCCCATTGACCCGACTTGGCAGGGCGAGATTCAAAGCGCGTCATGGACACACCATTGTTTTTAAGGGGCATGAGCAAGTCGTGCACAGCACCTGGTTTGTTGGGCACAGACACCACCAAGCTGGTGCAATCTTTGCCTGACGCGGGGGGTGTGGCCAAAGTTTGGGGCAAACAGATGATGGCAAAGCGAGTTCGGTTGGTGGCTTCGTCTTGAATGGCGTGGGCCACGATGTGCAAACCAAATTGGGCAGCAGCGCGCTCGCTGGCCAAGCCTGCCCAAGCGGGGTTGGTGGCGGCCAAGCGCGCACCTTCGGCATTGCTGGACACGGCACGTCTTTCGGCATGCGGTAAATGTTGCGTGAGCCAGGCCTGGCACTGTGCCAAAGCTTGCGGATGCGCCAGCACCACTTCAATGTCTTTCAGGTGATCGGTTTGGCGCAGCAGATTGTGCCGAACCATGAGGCTGACCTCTCCAATGACATGGACGGGGGAGCGTAAAAATAAATCGAGCGATCTTGCCACCACACCTTCGGTGGAGTTTTCCATGCCCACCACGCCATATTGGGCTGTGCCCGCAGCAGTGGCATGAAACACCTCGTCAAAATTGTTGCAGTAAATGAGGTTGGCCGCACTGCCAAAAAACTCGATGGCCGCTTGCTCACAAAAAGTGCCTTGAGGTCCTAAAACCGCCACACGCTGTGGCGCTTCGAGGGCCAAACAGGCCGACATGATTTCGCGCCAAATAGACGCCACATGGGCATTGAGCAAGGGGCCCTGGTTGGCTTTTTCAATTTTGGCAATGACTTGCGCCACGCGATCAGGGCGAAAGAAGGGCGAGCCCTCGGCGCGTTTGATCTCGCCCACTTTTTCGGCCACTTTGGCGCGTTGATTCAAAAGACTCAGCAGCTGTTGATCTAGTGAGTCAATTTGAATTCGCAATTCGCCCAAGGCGTCTGATTGAATGGGTTGGGTCATGTTGAGATGAGGGATCTGAGCCTGAAAATTTAAGCCTGATGGCGCTCGAAATCTTGGAGGTACGACACCAAGGCTTCTACACCGGCAATGGGCATGGCGTTGTAAATACTGGCGCGCATGCCACCCACCGATTTGTGACCTTTGAGTTGCAGCAGGCCGCGCGCTTTGGCGCCTGCCAAGAAGGCATCGTTGCGTGACTCATCGCGCAAATAGAAAGGAATGTTCATGCGCGAGCGGCAAGCCTTTTCAACTCGATTTTCGTAAAACTGAGATTGGTCTAAATATTCATACAACAAGTTGGCCTTGGCCGTGTTGCGGCGTTCCATGGCAGCGACGCCACGAAGCTCGTTTTCAGTTTGCGACTTAAGCCATTTAAAAACCAAACCTGCGATGTAAATAGCGTAGGTGGGTGGCGTGTTGAACATGGAGCCGTTGTCGGCCACCAGTTTGTAATTGAACGCGCTCGGGCAGTGCTTCATGGCATGGCCCAGCAAGTCTTCCCGCACCACCACCACAGTTAAGCCAGCGGGACCTAGGTTCTTTTGGGCACCGCCAAAAGCCAATCCCACTTGGGTCCAGTCGATGCTTCGTGAGGCCACGTGAGAAGAGAAATCAATGACCAATGGCGCATGACTGCCCAGTGCTTTCAAATCTGGCAACTGTTGAAATTCGACGCCATCGATGGTCTCGTTGGTGCAAATGTGAACGTAGTTGGCTTGGGCACTGAGTTGCCATGAACTGGCTGAGGGAATGGTGGTGAATTGAGTGCTCTGGGCGCTGGCAGCCAAATGAGGTTTGCAAAATTGTGCGGCCTCTTTGAAAGACTTTTGACTCCAACTGCCTGTGACCACAAAATCGACGGTGCCTTCTTGCGACAGGTTGAGAGGAACAATGGCATTTTCGGCAATGCCGCCGCCTTGCATGAACAAGATTTTGAAGTGTGCCGGTACCGCCAACAATTCACGCAAATCGGCTTCGGCTTCTTCGTAGATTGACATGAACTCTTTACCGCGGTGGCTCATCTCCATCACGCTCATGCCACTACCGTGCCAGTCCAGCATGTCGCTGGCGGCTTCCACCAAGACAGCATCGGGAATGGCGGCGGGGCCCGCAGAAAAGTTATACGGCCTGGTCATTCAGCCGTTCCGCTTTCCGCTTCTCCGCCCTCGGCGTCCGGCACGCTTTCGTCCATTTCATCCGGCACGATGGCATCGTTTTCGACAATGCGTTGCAAGCCAGACAATTTGGCGCCATCGTCCAAACCAATGAGCCTGACGCCTTGCGTGGCACGACCCAGTTCACGAATTTCAGCCACACGCGTTCGGACCAAAACACCGGTGTCGGTAATCAACATGATTTCGTCGTCGGCGTGAACCAAGGTGGCGGCCACGACTTTGCCATTGCGCTCCGATTGCTGGATGGCAATCATGCCTTTGGTGCCCCGACCGTGGCGTGTGTATTCAGAAATGGAAGTGCGTTTGCCGTAGCCGTTGGTGGTGGCTGTCAAAACACTTTGCTGCTCATCCTCGGCCACCAACATGGCAATCACGCTTTGGCTGTCATCCAACATCATGCCGCGCACACCGCGCGCATTGCGGCCCATCGGGCGCACATCGTTTTCGTCAAAGCGCACCGCTTTTCCGCCATCGCTGAACAACATCACATCGTGCTTGCCGTCGGTGAGGGCGGCACCAATCAAGAAGTCACCTTCATCCAAGTCGACAGCAATGATGCCGGCTTTGCGAGGGTTGCTGAATTCATCCAGCGGCGTTTTCTTCACGGTGCCCATGGAGGTACCCATGAACACATAGTGGTCGGCTGGGAAGCTGCGCATGTCGCCTGTCAAAGGCAAAACCACATTGATCTTTTCGCCTTCTTGCAAAGGGAACATATTGACAATGGGGCGGCCACGTGAACCCCTTGAGCCCGCAGGCACTTCCCACACTTTGAGCCAGTACAAACGGCCGCGGTTGGAGAAGCACAAGATGTAATCATGCGTGTTGGCAATGAAGAGCTGATCGATCCAATCGTCTTCTTTGGTGGCCGTGGCTTGCTTGCCCCGACCCCCGCGTTTTTGAGCGCGGTATTCAGACAGAGGTTGGCTCTTGATGTAGCCGCTGTGAGACAAGGTGACCACCATGTCGGTGGGCGTGATCAAGTCTTCGGTGGCCAGGTCTTGCGCATTGTTTTCAATGTAACTGCGACGTGCGCCAATTTTGGTTTGACCAAACTCTTGACGCAACTCTCCCAATTCGGTGCCAATGATGGTGGACACGCGCTCGGGCTTGGCCAAGATGTCAAGCAAGTCTTCAATTTCTGACATCACTTCTTTGTACTCAACCACAATTTTGTCTTGTTCCAGACCGGTCAAGCGTTGCAGCCGCATCTGCAAAATCTCTTGTGCTTGCGTGTCGCTCAGGCGGTAAAGGCCGTCGCCGCCCATGCCAAATTCTTTTTCCAAGCCATCGGGGCGATAGTCGTCGGCATTGACGGCGCCGCCATCGGCACGCGTGCGTGTCAGCATCTCGCGAACCAATTTGGAATCCCAGCTGCGAGTCATCAATGCAGCTTTGGCCACTGGGGGCGTGGGCGCATTGCGGATGATGACAATGAACTCGTCGATGTTGGCCATGGCCACAGCCAAGCCTTCGAGCACGTGACCGCGCTCGCGTGCTTTGCGCAAAGTAAACACTGTGCGACGAGTGACCACTTCTCGGCGGTGTTGTAAAAACACGCTGATCAGATCTTTCAAGTTACACAGCTTGGGTTGACCGTCAATCAGGGCCACCATGTTGATGCCGAAGGTGTCTTGCAATTGCGTCTGTTTGTACAGATTGTTCAGCACCACCTCAGGCACTTCACCACGCTTGAGTTCAATCACCAAGCGCATGCCTGATTTATCGGACTCGTCTTGGATGTGGCTGATGCCTTCGATCTTTTTCTCGTGAACCAATTCGGCCATGCGCTCTTGCAAGGTTTTCTTGTTCACTTGGTAGGGCAGCTCGTCGACCACGATGCACTGACGCTGGCCCTTGTCGATGTCTTCAAAGTGGCACTTGGCGCGCATGACCACACGGCCTCGGCCAGTGCGATAGCCATCTTTCACACCACTGATGCCATAAATAATGCCGGCGGTAGGGAAATCGGGCGCGGGAATGATTTCCATCAACTCATCGATGCTGGCTTCGGGGTTGCGCAACATGTGCAAGCAAGCGTCTACCACTTCGTTCAAATTATGCGGTGGAATGTTGGTGGCCATACCGACCGCAATGCCGCCAGACCCGTTGACCAACAAATTGGGAATGCGGCTGGGCAAGACTAAAGGTTCTTTTTCAGAGCCGTCGTAGTTGGGGCCAAAGTCGACGGTTTCTTTGTCGATGTCGGCCAACATTTCATGGGCAATTTTGGCCAAACGAATTTCGGTGTACCGCATGGCCGCCGCGTTGTCGCCGTCGACCGAGCCAAAATTGCCTTGTCCGTCCACCAACATGTGTCGCATCGAGAAATCTTGCGCCATTCGAACGATGGTGTCATAGACCGATTGGTCGCCATGGGGGTGGTACTTGCCAATCACGTCTCCCACAATACGGGCAGATTTTTTGTAAGCCCGGTTCCAGTCGTTGTTGAGCTCGTGCATGGCAAACAACACACGGCGGTGCACCGGCTTCAGGCCGTCTCTGGCATCAGGCAGGGCACGACCCACAATCACGCTCATGGCGTAATCGAGGTAACTTCTGCGCATTTCCTCTTCTAAACTGATGGGCAGGGTTTCTTTGGCAAACTGGGTCATGAGGGGGTCTTGCGCACTGGGTGAAAGAGTGTCATTTTAGGTCTAAAGAGTGTCGTTGATTTGCAACACCTGTTCGACTTTGAATTGACCCTGATCAAGCTGATTTCACCAATTTGGGGAATTGGTCGGCCGACTATGGCACAATGATTTCAACGTTTTGGGTGATGGTCATTCATTTCGTATCTTTTCTCGCAGGATGTCTGCGCTTTTATTCCCCATGAGGAGAACCATGAAAAATTTCAACAAAGTGGCAATGGTCTTGGCAACAGCTGTCTTGGCTACAGTGGCAAGCGCCCAATCCGTCGACAACTGGCGCAGTGGCACTGGCGAAACATGGAAGAGCGGTACAGGCCAATGCTGGCGTGATGCCAGCTGGACTCCCGCCACAGCCGCCGCTGGTTGCGATGGCGCCATTGTTCCCAAAGCAGCGGAGCCTGCTCCTGCACCAGCACCTGCACCAGCACCAGCACCTGCACCCGCTCCAGCCCCCAAAGCTGCGCCAGCACCCGCACCCGCTCCAGCACCTGCCCCCGCACCTGCTGCTGCCACCAAAGTGACCTACGCCGCCGACACCTTCTTTGACTTTAACAAATCTGTCTTGAAAGCAGACGGCAAAGCCAAGTTGGACGATTTGGCCAGCAAAGTCAAAGCCATTAACTTGGAAGTCATCATTGCTGTGGGTCACACCGACTCTGTCGGCTCCGATTCATACAACCAAAAGCTGTCCGTGAAGCGAGCCGATGCTGTGAAGGCTTACTTGGTGTCCAAAGGCATTGAGAAAAACCGCGTTTACACTGAAGGCAAGGGCGAGAAGCAACCTGTGGCCGACAACAAAACTGACGCTGGCCGTTCTAAAAACCGCCGCGTTGAAATTGAAGTTGTGGGTACACGCCCTAACTGATCAACCCCTCGGTTGAACTTTTAAAAAGCCTCCCTCGGGAGGCTTTTTTACTTTCGGAGACAATCCTTGCCATGACTTCCAATACAACGCCCTTTTCATCGTCTAACGTGGACCCCGCAGAATTGGCCAAATTTTCAGATTTGGCGCATCGATGGTGGGACACCGAAAGTGAATTCAAGCCGCTGCATCAGATCAATCCCTTGCGGCTCCATTGGATTCAAAGCATGGTGTCATTGACGGGCAAGTCTGTTTTAGACGTTGGCTGTGGGGGAGGTATTTTGTCGGACGCCATGGCCCGCCAAGAAGCCCAAGTTTTGGGCATTGACTTGGCCGTCAAGTCTTTGAAGGTGGCACAGTTGCATGCGCTGGAGGCCAGCACCCAAGGGGTTCAATACCGAGAAATCAGTGCCGAAGATTTGGCACAAGAACAAGCTGGCCAATACGATGTGGTGACCTGCATGGAAATGCTGGAACACGTGCCGCATCCTGCCGCCGTGGTGGAGGCCTGCGCCAAATTGGTCAAGCCAGGGGGATGGGTGTTCTTTTCCACCCTGAATCGCAATCCAAAGTCATTTTTGTTTGCTGTGGTGGGCGCTGAGTATGTACTCAATCTCTTGCCCAAAGGCACGCACGAATATGCACGCATGATCAAACCCAGCGAGTTGGCCGATTGGGGGCGCAGCAATGGACTGGATGTGGTTCAAATGAAGGGCTTGAGTTACAACCCCTTCACGAAGCATTACAGCGTGGGCATCGACACCGATGTTAATTATTGGATGGCCACTCAAAAATCCCTTTCAATCTAAGCCCCATCAGAGCGTTTGAAATGAAATTTGAAAATGTGCATGCCGTCCTGTTTGACTTGGATGGCACCTTGGTGGACAGTGCCCCCGATTTGGGCGCAGCCGTTGACAAAATGCGAGTCGACCGCGGCATGCCCTCCATGCCGCTTCATCATTACCGCTCCATGGCTGGCGCCGGGGCTCGCGGCATGATTGGCTTGGCATTTGGTTGGACGCCCGATCATCCCGATTACGACCAATTGAAAGAAGAATTTTTTGTCAATTACGAGTCATCTCTCACACAGCGCACACTGGCCTTTGAGGGCGTGGCCACTCTCATCCAACACTTGGAAGCATTGCGCATGCCTTGGGGCGTGGTCACCAACAAATCAAAACGCTTCACAGAACCTTTGACACAGGCCATGCCCCTGTTTGCCAATGCTGCGGTCATCATCAGTGGTGACACCACACCACACCCCAAGCCGCATCCGGCGCCCTTGTTGGAAGCCGCCAAACGTCTGGGTGTCGACCCTGAGCGGTGCGTTTATGTGGGCGATGACGAACGCGACATCGTGGCAGGTCTTGCTGCCAACATGAAAACAGTGGCCGCCACCTATGGCTATTTAGGTACTGCATCTGATGTACAGAAGTGGCAAGCCCATGCGCAAATTGATGCGCCGCTTGAGTTAATGTCTCTGTTGTCTGTTTAATGCCCGCCTTGAAGGGCAGCTTGCTGTGCGTAGCTTGAACTGAACACGATGGACCATCCACTCTCTCAAATCAGCAGCATTCGCCATCGCTTACGGCGCTTGGGCGCGAGGCAAGCGCACGAAGAAAGAATTCTGAGATTGTGGGCCCAGGCCAAACCGCAAGACAGTGGCAGCCGGCCATTGGAAAGCTTCATGCCAAAAGCCTTGCGTGATGATCTGCCTCACCTCAGTGCGGCGCTGTCGCAACTGGTCCGCTTGCAATCTGAGCATCCCGCAGACGATGGTTCTGTCCGATGGTTGTTGGCCTTAAACAATGGTCAAACCGTCGAGACAGTAGGCTTGCCCAGAGACGGCGTGTGTGTCTCTTCTCAAATAGGTTGTGCTGTAGGTTGTGTGTTTTGCATGACGGGGCGCGACGGGCTCATTCAACAAGTGGGCAGTGCAGAAATGGTGGCCCAAGTGGCCTTTGCTCGAACAAAAAGAGTCGTCAAAAAGGTGGTGTTCATGGGCATGGGCGAGCCAGCGCACAACCTGGACAACGTGATGGAAGCCATCGACGTGTTGGGTACCGTGGGCAACATTGCACACAAGTCTTTGGTTTTTTCTACGGTGGGCGATGCGCGTGTCTTTGAGCGCTTGCCGCAAGGCTTGGTGAAGCCCGCATTGGCTGTCTCTTTGCACTCGACCCGTGCAGACCTCAGAGCCCAATTGTTACCCCGTGCACCGCGCTTCACGCCCGAGGACTTGGTGGCGGCCGCCGAAAATTATGCCCAGCAAACGGGCTATCCCATTCAGTACCAGTGGACCTTGCTGGCAGGTGTGAACGACACTGCTGAAGAGATCGAAGGCATTGTGCGTTTGCTCACAGGCAAATATGCCCTTATGAACATGATTCCCTACAACGCCGTGGACGACTTGCCTTTCCAGCGGCCATCTTGGGAGCGCGCCGCAGAAATAGCACGCATCTTGCACCAACGCGGCATCTTGACCAAACTCAGAAACTCAGCGGGGCAAGATGTGCAAGGGGGGTGCGGCCAACTGAGGGCGCGTCAATCCTCGGCCAATGTGGTTTGGGCTTCCAGTTTCAGCAAAGCTTCCTTGCGCCAAACACCGCCGGCATAACCCGTCATTTGGCCTTTGTGGCCTAAGACGCGGTGGCAAGGAATCAGCAGGCTCAAAGGGTTTCGGCCAATGGCAGCGCCCACGGCCCGCACGGCTGCAGGCTTGCCAATGGCCAGGGCCAACTGGCCATAGCTGCAAGTGGCGCCATAGGGAATTTGCATCAATGCTTGCCAGACTGTTTGTTGAAAAGGTGTGCCAGAACTCAGGTCTAACGGTGGCAGATCATTTGCTTTTGAAGCAAGTCCGTGGCCTTGAAAATAGCGCTTCAAGCGATTTTCAGCACTGATCAAAACAGGATGCTCTTTGTTTTGTTGCCAGCCTTGGAGATGCGGGAAGTATTGCTGCGCTTCAAACCACGCGCCGCACAGGCCTTGCGGGCTGACTGCCAAGGTGATGTTTCCCAATGGACTTTGCGTTGTTTTGTAATCCACCTGAACCGAAGTTTGCATGGCTTGCTCCTGTGAGTGTCATTCTGGGCACCTACAATAAAGCGCCATAGAATACTTATAAATTTTACAGACAGCGACCCACTTTTACTTCATTCAAGGCAATTCATTCTCATGCAAGTAACAGCCACCATTTTCAAGGCCTACGACATTCGCGGCACATTCCCTCGCACCATTCATGAGGAAATGGCCGAGGCCTTGGGGCGTGCCTTTGGAACTCTTGCCATGAAGGAAGGCTGCGAAAGCGTCGCGGTGGGTCGTGACGGACGCTTGAGTGGGCCTGTTTTGTCGGCCGCTCTCATCCGCGGTTTGGTGTCGGTGGGCATCCAAGTTTTGGATGTAGGCTTCACCGCCACCCCACAACTTTATTTTGCCGCCAACACGCTTTGCAATTCAGGTATTCAGGTCACGGGCAGCCACAACCCCAAAGACGACAATGGTTTCAAAATGGTCTTGGGTGGGCGCGCCATTTACGGTGACGAAATTCAAACCTTGAGGCAGGTCATTGAGCAAGAAACCTGGGTTCTGCAAACGGGCGGCAGCGTAGCGCACGTCGACATCATGCCGGCCTACATTGAACGCATTGTGTCGGGTATTCAACTGAGCCGGCCCATGAAAATTGTGGTTGATTCTGGCAATGGGATTGCAGGCGCCAGTGCCCCCAGTATCTTCAGAGCCATTGGCTGCGAGGTCATTGAACTGTTCAGCGAGGTGGATGGCAATTTCCCCAATCACCATCCCGACCCCAGCAAGCCTGAAAATTTAAAAGACCTCATCGCCACCTTGAAAAGTACCGACGCCGAATTGGGTTTGGCCTTTGATGGCGATGGCGATCGTTTGGGCATTGTGACCAAGGACGGCGAAACCATTTACCCCGATCGTCAAATGCAATTGTTTGCCGAAGATGTATTGAGCCGTGTGCCCCATGGCACTATTTTGTTTGATGTGAAATGTTCGCAGCGGCTGGCGCCCGCCATTCGTGCAGCGGGTGGCCAAGCTTTGATGTACAAAACCGGCCACTCCCTCATCAAAGCCAAGATGAAGCAAATTGAAGCCGAAGGCGGACAAGCCCCCTTGGGCGGTGAAATGAGCGGGCACATCTTTTTCAAAGAGCGCTGGTATGGCTTTGACGATGGCACGTATGCCGGTTGTCGTTTGCTTGAAATTGTCAGTCGCAGCCCCGATGCCAATGTGGTCTTGAAGTCTTTGCCCAGCAGCTTTAGCACCCCAGAATTGAACGTGGCTTGCAGTGAGGGAGAGCCCCATGCCTTGACAGCGCAATTGTTGAAAGTGGCCCCACAGCATTTTGCGGCGCCTGCTGAAATTTCAGACATCGACGGTTTGCGTGTGGATTGGCCAGATGGCTTTGGCCTCATCCGGGCCTCCAACACCACCCCCGTGTTGGTGCTGCGTTTTGAAGGCCATACCCCTGAGGCCTTGCACCGTATTGAGCATGAAATGCTGAGCTTGTTGAAAACCGTCAAGCCCGACGCCAGGCTGCAAAATTCAGCCCACTGACTCTCCAACAACGTCTTTGAATTTCAACCGGAATCCTGCGTGCGTGCGCTCCTCTCTCTCTGGCTTTACAGTGCTTTCATGAAATTGGCGCAACCGTTGTTGCGCCGCAAACTGAAAAAAAGGGCGCAAGCCGAGCCGCTCTACGGCCAGTTCATTGAAGAACGATTTGGCCATTACAGCCAGCCACAACATGAAAACTGGATTTGGATTCATGCCGTGTCTTTGGGTGAAACTCGCACCGCTGGAATTTTGCTGGCCCATTTGCGCGCCTCATTGCCTGGCATGAAACTGTTGCTGACCCATGGCACCGCCACCGGCAGAGAAGAGGGGCTCAAACTCTTGCAAGCAGGCGACATTCAGGTTTGGCAGCCTTGGGATGCTCCCAACATCGTCAGGCGGTTTTTCAAAGCATTCCAACCGCGCATGGGCTTGATCATGGAAACTGAAGTTTGGCCATGCTGGGTTCATCAAGCCAAGAAGCACCATGTGCCACTCTATTTGATCAATGCACGCATGAGCGAGAAGTCGATGCACAAGGCCATGCAATGGCCCAGCCTCATGGGGCCTGCCTTTGCGGGCCTGAAAGCGGTGTTGGCACAAACCCCAGACGACGCCCAAAGGTTTGAAAAACTCGGTGCCATCGTGAGTGGCATTGTGGGCAACATTAAATTTGATGCGCAAGCGGATGCTTTGCAAATGGCCACGGCCAAGCGGTGGAAAGCGAACCAAACCAAACCTATTGTGATGCTGGCCAGCTCCCGCGAGGGAGAAGAGGAGCTTTGGCTGGACGCTTTACAAGCAAACGTTCAACACATGCTTTCCCCATCAAACGACCCCATCCAATGCTTGATCGTGCCCAGGCATCCGCAAAGGGTGGCGGCGGTGGCACAGCTGATTGAATCGCGTGGGATTGCTGTTAGCAGGCGTTCAACATGGGGACCCGATGGGCCCATGGTGTTTCAGGGGCCATGCATTTATGTGGGCGACAGCATGGGGGAAATGTCTTTGTACTACGGGCTGGCCGATGCCGCTTTGTTGGGCGGCAGCTTTGAGCCTTTGGGCGGACAAAATTTAATCGAAGCGGCCGCTTGCGGATGCCCTGTGTTCATGGGCCCGCACACCTTTAACTTTGCCCAAGCCGCATTGTCTGCAGAAGCCAGCGGTGCTGCAGTCCGCGCATCCAACATGGCAGAGGCCATGACAGCAGCAACACGCATGGTGTTAAATCCCCAATTGCAAAATCTGCATTCAGAAAAGGCAGTGAAATTTGCGGCACAGCACCGGGGTGCTGCCAAGCGCACGACCCTGGCCGTGCAAGCGTGGCTGGCAGAAATTAAGGCTTCAGCAGCGCATTGACGGCGGCCAAATCGGCTTCTGTCAGGGTGCCAGCGGCTTGGCGCAATTTGAGTTGACCCAGCAACACGTCATACCGAGCTTTGGCCAGATCGCGCTTGGTTTGAAACAACTGGCTCTGGCTGTTGAGCACATCGATGTTAATGCGCACACCCACTTGATAGCCCAGCTTGTTGGCATCTAACGCACTTTGGCTGGAGGCTTCTGCAGCTTGCAAAGCATTGACCTGGCCAATGCCAGATTGCAGTCCAAAAAAAGCAGTGCGAGTGGCCTGCGCCACATTGCGTTCGGCGGCATCCAAATCGGCACGTGCTTTGTCTTCCAGTGCCAAGGTTTCTTTGATGCGGTTTTGAGTGGCAAAGCCTGCAAACAAGGGCATGGTGAAAGCCAGCGTGACACTGTTGGTGTTGGCATCAATTTGAGATGAGTTGATGCCCTTGCCATTTTTATAACGCGTGGGGGTGTAGCCCGCCACCAAATCCAGGGTGGGTTTGTGACCCGCTTCTGCTTTGGTGGTTTCTAACTTGGCAATGTCCAACGCGGCGCGGCTTTGAATGACACTGGGATTGAACTCAGACGATTGGCTCACCCATTGGTCCAAACTCTCAGGGCTGGGCAAGTTCAACTTAATCTGTGTGGCCAATGATTGGGGTTCAATGTTGTTCAGGCCCACCAGTTGGTTCAAGGCCAAGCGCTTGATGCGCAAATCGTTGTCGGCTGCAATTTCTTGCGCCACCACCAAATCGAAGCGGGCTTGTGCTTCGCGGGTGTCGGTGATGGTGGAGGTGCCCACTTCAAAATTTCGCTTGGCAGCGGCCAATTGCTCAGCCACGGCCAGCTTCTGTGCTTTCACAAAGTCAAGGCTTTCTCGAGAGATCAGCACATCAAAGTAAGCTTGACTGAGCCTGACCATGAGGTCTTGTTCGGCGGCTTTGAGTTGTACGCTGGCCAAGCTCAATTGTTTTTGACTTTGTTGAAAGCTGGCATCGTTGGCAGGGCGGTACAAGGGCTGTGACGCTGTCATGGACGTGGTCATGCTTTGCGAGCTGACTGTGTTGGACGCGGCGACCAAATCGACATTGGTTCTGTTCAGGTTGGAAGTGAGGTTGACGGTGGGCAGATTCAAAGCCTTCGATTGTTCGGCTTTGGCCAAGTTAGCGGTGTATTGCCACTGAGCTGCTTTGAACGTGGCGTCGTAGTTGCGAGCCGTGTCAAACAATGAGGTCAGGCTTTGAGCATGGACGGTTGATGAAAAGCCAGCAACCAAGGCCAGTGTGAGGGGAAGAATGCGGAAATTCATATTAACTTTCAAGACAATTTTTCAAGACGAAGGCCAAAGGCCTGAGATTGGATTTCAATAAACGGGTACTTTGGCATCGACTTGGTCCGACCAAGCATGGATGCCGCCAGCAATGTTGACGATGTGTTCAAAGCCATGATGCTCTAAAAATGTGGCCACTTGCATGCTCCTTGCACCATGATGGCAAAGGCAAGCAATGGGACGGGTTTTGTCGAGCATCATGAGTTGTGCCGGAATGGTTTGCATCGGCATGAGCTTGAGCTCAAAGCCAACAGGCGCAATGCTTGCAATGTCGCATTCCCATGTTTCTCGCACATCGAGCACCATGGGTGTGCCCAAAGCAGACACTTGATGAAGCCATTCATTGAATTGCGATGGGCTAACTTGTTGCATTTAAAAGGTAAATCGGTTGTGTTCTGGGAAACCATGCAGTCTGGGGGCGACCGTGTCCCAAGCTTGGGCAGTTTGCCATTGTTGCGCACCCGTGCGCGTGATGACGGTAGCCCGCATGACAGGCTCTTCGCCCACAATGGCCAATAAACGGCCACCCATGGTGAGCTGTTCTAGCAAAGCCTGGGGCACATCGGGCACAGAGCCGCTCAAGCAAATGACATGGAAGGGGCCGTCTTGCGCCGCGCCTTGTGAGCCATCGGCATGACGCACCTCGACATTGTGAACGCCTGCCGACTGCAAATTGGCTTTGGCTTGGTGAGCCAAAACTGCATCTGATTCATAGCTGATGACGTTGCCAGCATGATGCGCCAACAGCGCAGCCATGTAGCCTGAACCTGTGCCAATTTCAAGCACTTTGTCGTTGGCTTGAAGGGCTGCATCTTGCAGCATGCGCGCTTCCACTTTGGGCGCCAACATGACTTGACCGGGGTTGCTTGAGTGCTGCAAAGGAATTTCCATGTCGGCAAATGCAAGCGCTTTGTGAGCCAATGGCGCAAAGTCTTCGCGCTTTACCGAAGACAGTGTGGACAAAACTTGTCCGTCCAATACTTCCCAGGGTCGAATTTGTTGTTCGATCATGTTGAAGCGTGCTGTATCGATGTTCATTTTTACTCCGTGGGGTATCTAAGGCAAGCTGTTCTGATTTTAACTTCTGGCAAGCCTCAAATTGGTGATTTTTGCTTGCCGGACATCAAGCGTTTCAAAAATTCACTGAAATCGTCGAGGTAGCAATACACCACGGGCACCACCACCAGGGTGAGCAAAGAGGAAGTGATGACGCCCCCAATGACCGCCTGTCCCATGGGCGCGCGTTGCTCGGAGCCTTCACTGAGGGCAAAAGCAAGGGGAATCATGCCAAAAATCATGGCCAAGGTGGTCATCAAAATGGGACGAAGGCGAACTTTGGCCGCCAATAACAAAGCTTGATTGCGGCTCAAACCCGCCACTGGCGTTCCTGTATCTGAAACACTGCCTTCTCGGGCTCGAATGGCAAAGTCAACCAACAGGATGGCGTTTTTCGTGACCAAGCCCATCAGCATCACCACGCCAATGACCGAGAACATGGACAGCGACGATCTGAATGCCAAAAGCGCCAGCACCACCCCGATCAACGTGAGCGGCAATGCAGTCATGAGTGCCAGAGGTTGCAAGAAGCTTTTAAATTGACTGGCCAAAATCATGTAAATGAATATCACGGCCATGATCAGCGCGGTGGTGGCGTATTGAAAAGACTCGTTCATGCTTTTGGTGGCGCCGCCAAATTGATAACGGTAGCCCGGTGGCCAATTGACAGCACTGAGAATTTTGCGAATGTCGTTGGAAATCTCACCTGCCGACCTGCGCGAAGCATTGGCATTGATCGACACCTCGCGCGTCAGGTCGCGGCGGTTGATTTGATTGGAGCCCGTGGTTTCTTCAACGTGTGCAATTTGTCCCAGTCTGACGGTCCGTGATTGACCGTCTGATACAGCGGCACTGTTGATGGCATTGAACGGCAAACTAAAGGGCAAGCGCTCAAGGTCTTGGGGGTTGTTGCGAAACTCGGGTGCCAAGCGCACATTGACGTCGTAGGTTTGATCATCGGGTGCGCGCCAATTGCCCACGGTTTGACCCGCCACCCAAGTGCGCAGCGCATTGGACACTTGGGTCACGTTCAGGCCCAAATCATTGGCAGATTCAGCTTGAACCCGAATCGAAATCGAGGGCTTGTTGGGCTTCACACTGGAGTCCAAATCGACCAAGCCAGGGATGTCGCGAACTTGCGCCAAAATTTTCAAAGCCAAACGTTCCAATACAAGTTGGTCTGGTCCCTGTAATGAAAATTCAATTTGCTTGTTGCCGCCTACCGCATCCAAGGTGCCCACATGAATGACCGTGATGCCAGCCACCTTGGACATGCGTTCGCGAAACAGTACCGCAAGGTCTTCCACACTGCGCTGGCGCAATTTGCGGTCGACCAATCGGATGTAAATGCTGGCGTTGTTTTTCCCTTGCGCACTGGGGGTGTTCATGCTGGTCAAGGTGTACTTCACCTCTGGAAACTCACGCAATATTTTCTCGACTTGTTTGGCTTTGAGGGTTGTGCTTTCAAGGGAGGTGCCCACGGGTGTCTGAAAGTTCAAACTGGTCTCGGAGTAATCGCCTTTGGGGACAAACTCGGTGCCCAAGAGTGGAACCATGAAGACACTGGCCAAGAAAATGCCAAGCGCCAACAGCAAGGTGCTGCGTTTGTGTTCTAGAGCCCATGCCAACATGGCTTGGTAGCGATGGGCCATGTGTTCGGTTTGAATTTCAAACCAATGCGTGATTCGACCCATGCTGTTGTCGTAAAAACTGCGTCGGGGTGAAGTCGTGGTCGCATTGGCTGTGTGAATGCTGGGGTCATGCCAAATGCTGGAAAGCATGGGGTCGAGTGTGAAACTCACAAACATAGAGATAAGCACTGCCGCCACAATGGTGAGGCCAAATTCGTGGAAGAACTTGCCGATGATGCCCTCCATAAAGCCAATGGGCAAAAACACCGCCACGATGGACAAGGTGGTGGCCAACACCGCCAAACCAATTTCTTGGGTGCCTTCCAATGCGGCTTGATAAGCCGACTTGCCCATTTGAACATGCCGCACGATGTTTTCACGAACCACAATGGCGTCGTCAATCAACAAGCCGACGCACAGCGACAGCGCCATCAGCGTGATCATGTTGACGGTAAAGCCAAACATGCTCATGAACCAAAACGTGCCAATCAGTGAGATGGGCAAGGTCAAGCCGGTGATGACCGTGGAGCGCCAAGAGTTGAGAAACAAAAACACAATGAGGATGGTGAGCATGGCACCTTCAATCAAGGTGCGCCGAACATTGTCCACGGCCACACGAATTTGGCGCGAACCATCGGCCACAGGCTCTAGCCGAATGCCTGCGGGCAATTGTTTGCGCAATTCGGTCAGCGTGGCCACAAGCCCATCCACCACTTCAATGGTGTTGGCGTCTTGTGATTTTTGAACAGAGAGAAGCAAGGTGCGTTCTCCGTTGTAGAGGGCCATGCTTTCTAATTCTTGAGCGCCATCGTTGACCTGCGCTACTTGCGACAGCCGAATGGGCGTGGTGCCTTTGCGCGCCACAATGATGTTGGCAAAGTCTTCGGGACGCTTGATGCGCGACTGCACTTGAATGACACGCTCTTGGGCAAACGAGCGAATGGCACCCACCGGCAAATCTTGGTTCTCATTTCTAACCGCACTGGCCACTTGTTCCGCACTCACCCCCAAGGCTTCCATGGCACTGGGTTTGAGGTAGATGTTGATTTCTCTGCGGCTGCCTCCAATGACGCTGACGGCGCCCACACCACGGATGTTGTCTAAACGTTTTTTCAGAACCTGCTCTGCATAGTTGGTCAGCTCAACAAGCGAGGGGGCCAAAGCGCCGCTGGATGCTTGCGGTAACACAGCCAAAGACCAAACCGCCTTGCTGGTGGGGTCAAAACGAATGACACGTGGTTCTTTGACCTCATCGCGCAATGTGGCACGAATGCCTGCTACTTTTTCGCGCACATCGTCTGCGGCCTTGCGGCCATCGATGTTGAGTTGAAACTCCAACACCACCACTGATTGGTTTTCATAACTGCGCGAGGTGAGGGCGCTGATGCCCGCAATGGCATTGACACCTTCTTCAATTTTTTTAGACACCTCGGCTTCTACAATCTCAGGTGATGCACCGGGGTATTCCGTCAGAATGACCACCACGGGAATGTCAATGTTGGGAAATTGATCGACCTTCAAACGCTGAAAAGCAAACAAACCCATGACCACAAAAGCCATCATCAGCATGGTGGCAAATACCGGATTCTTCAGGCTGACGTTGGTAAACCACATGGTGTCTGAGAGTTTGTTTCGTTAAACAGTGACGCTCAAGGCTTGGCCATGACCACGTTGGTGCCATCGCGCACGGCCCCTGCGCTGGGCGCCAAAACCTGAGTGCCTTCAGTCAAGGCTTGCAAAGCCATGACGGTCATGCCTGAGGATTCTCCCTTGATGCCCAAAGTCACGGGCAAATGCGCTACTTTGCCGTTTTGAATGGTTTGCACATAGGGCTCGAATTTGTCGTAACGCACACTTTCCAAGGGTACTGCCACGGTTTGAATTTGTTGCGTGCCCAAGCTGCCCTGAACAAACACGCCTTGCCTCAACAGCGGGTGCGCTTGAAGCCCCAAGTACACCAAGACACTGCGGCTGCCCGCTTGCGTGCTGGGGTTGATGCGCAGCACTTTGGCACTCACTTCTTCTGCTGTGCCTTCAATTTTCAATGTTGCGGTTTGGCCAAGCTTGACGCTCAATGCGTCGGTCGGGCTGAGGGTAGCTTCCAGTTCCAGTTGCGCAATGTCGACTATTTCTAGCAGCCGAGTGTCGGGTGCCACGCGCTCGCCAGCTTGCACCATGCGCTGGCTAATTTGTCCTGAGATGGGCGCTTTGAGCACGCAGTCTTCGACTGCCTTCGTGACCACATCCAATGCCGATATTGCGGCTTGGAAAGTGGCCTTGGCCCCTTGAAGATTGGCGTAGGAATTGTCCAAAGCTGTTTTAGAAATAAAACCTTGGTTGACCAAGGCGCTGTTGTTGTCATATTGCCTTTGAGCCACATCGACCTGAGCCTGTGCGGCTTCGGCTTGTTGTTGGGCTTGCCGTTGACGGGCCAAATATTCAGCGGGGTCAATCTTTGCCAAAACTTGACCCGCGACAACGCGATCGCCTTCACGGACTTGAAGCATCATGATTTCGCCCGCAACTCTGGCTTTCACCATGGCACTTTGAACGGCCTTGACAGAGCCCGAGATGGGAAGACCTTGAGTCAGGCTTATTTTTTGTGCCACAAAAATATCGCTGGGGCTTAACTCAACGGCAAAGCTGGTGCTGCTGGGCGTGGCCGCTTGCGTTGTGCTTGGACGCCCCAACCATCCCTTTTGGAACGCAGTCCCAATGAGCAGACACAAGGCCGTCAGGGCCAACAGCCCTTTCCAATAAAGTTTATTTTGCATGCTGGGTGACTTCAATTTTGGGAGGTCAGGCCTCGTATGACCAAATCGGCATAGTGGGCTATGAATTCTTCGGGATCTGCTTGCAGTGTGCCTGTTTGGCACAAAGCGCTGGAGTGTTTTGACATGATGAGAAACATCAGCGGCGCAATGACCGCCATGCAAGTGTGCTCTGTGTGGAAGTTTTTAAATTCCCCTTTGAGTCGACCACCTTCTAGCACCCCTTTGAGCAAATTCATGGCAGGCACAACCACTTCTTCTCTGTAAAAAGTGGCCAAATCGGGAAAATTATTGGCTTCGCTGATAATAATTTTGGAAATGCCAGAGGCCTTGGTTGAGCCATAGCGTTGCCACCATCTGAGCATCAGCATTTTGAGCAGTTGGCTGCTGCTGCCTTGGTGAACGGCAATCTCAGCGGCACCTTCCGAGACCGGCTTCACTACGTTTTCGCGCACCACGGCCTTGAACAATTCTTCTTTGCTGGGAAAGTAAAGAAACAAGGTCCCTTTGGACACACCTGCCCTGGCAGCAACTTCTTCAGATCGTGTGGCTGCAAAGCCTTTTTCCACGAACAAATCCAAAGCAGCGTCGAGCAGTTCACCAGGTCGGTGTTCCTTTCGGCGTTCTCTTTTGTGGGGTTGCAGTAATACAGACACGTTTAATGACTCGTTGGTTAGTAATGTATTTGTTGCCACAGGGCTCGTCAAGCCTTCAAGTCACATCGCTGGATAAAAAAAGACCGCATCAGCGGTCTTTTTGAAGGAAGCGCAGTGCTAGGTTCAATAAAAAGCCTGGAGGCCAGTGATGGCCCGGCCCAAAATGAGCGCATGCACATCGTGCGTGCCTTCGTAGGTGTTGACTGTTTCTAAGTTGATCATGTGGCGAATCACGTGGTATTCGTCATGAATGCCATTGCCACCGTGCATGTCGCGCGACAAGCGTGCGATGTCCAAAGCTTTGCCGCAGTTGTTGCGTTTGATCAGGCTGATCATCTCGGGCACAGCTTGACCTTCGTCCATCAGACGACCTACTCGCAAGCAAGCTTGCAAGCCCAATGCAATTTCGGTTTGCATGTCGGCCAGTTTCTTTTGAATCAACTGGTTTTGCGCCAAGGGGCGACCAAACTGAACGCGGTCCATGGTGTACCGGCGTGCACGGTGCCAACAATCTTCTGCCGCACCCATGACACCCCAGGCAATGCCATAACGCGCCTTGTTCAGACAACCAAACGGGCCTTTCAAACCAGACACATTCGGCAACATGTTTTCTTCGGGCACAAACACATCGTCCATCACAATCTCGCCGGTGATGCTGGCGCGCAAACTCATCTTGCCCTCAATTTTGGGGGCTGTCAGACCCTTCATGCCTTTTTCAAGTATGAAGCCGCGAATGGCAGACTGGCCATCGCCTTCACCTTCTAACTTGGCCCACACCACAAACACATCGGCAATGGGCGAGTTGGTGATCCACATTTTGGCGCCCTTCATGATGAAGCCGCCGTCCACAGGTTTGGCGCGCGTGATCATGCTGGCGGGGTCGGAGCCATGGTTGGGTTCGGTGAGACCAAAGCATCCCACCCACTCGCCCGTTGCCAATTTGGGCAGGTATTTTTGACGCTGGGCTTCGGAGCCGTATTCATGAATGGGGTACATGACCAGTGAGCTTTGCACACTCATGGCGCTTCGATAGCCGCTGTCAACGCGCTCGACTTCGCGGGCCACCAGGCCATAGCTGACATAGTTCAAGCCAGCGCATCCGTAGCCGTCAATGGTGGAGCCCAAGAAGCCCATGCTGCCAAATTCGTTCATGATCTCGCGGTCGAATTTTTCGTGGCGAGCGGCCATCAAAACACGCGTCTGCAATTTCTCTTGGCAGAAGTCGTGCGCTGCGTCCACGATGGCTCTCTCGTCATCACTCAGTTGTGCATTGAGAAGAAAGGGGTCTTGCCATTGAAAGGAAGGCTTCATGGTGTGAGTCCGTGAAATGTGAAAGATGTGGCATTTTATCGCCCCGATCAATGTCCCATCTAAATGTTCTATTTATGGAACATTACAAAGTCTGAGGACTTTCCATTTCCACCATTTACAGGATGCGGATGCTGTTTTTTAAATTCAGTCAAAATACACCCATGCAAAATCAATCTCAGGCAGAAACATTGGTATTGGGCGGTGGGTGCTTCTGGTGCACCGAGGCTGTTTTCGTTCAAGTCAAAGGGGTCTTGGACGTGGCGTCGGGCTATTCAAACGGGCAAACCTTGAACCCCACCTACGAGCAAGTGTGTTCGGGCCTCACGGGGCACAACGAAGTCGTTCGCCTTACCTACGACCCCAGCATCATTGGTACGCGCGTGTTGTTGGAAATATTCTTTGCCATCCACGATCCCACCACCTTGAACCGCCAGGGCAATGATCGCGGCACCCAATACCGAAGTGGTATTTATTTCACCAACCCTGCACAAGAGGCTGTCGCCAAAAGCACCATCGCTGAAATAGAAAGCGAAGGCATTTTTGATGCCCCTGTGGTGACGGAGGTTCTGCCATTGCAAAACTACAGCACGGCGGAAGACTATCACCAAGACTTCTTTGAACGCAACCCTACGCAGGGTTATTGCATGGCGGTGGCAGCGCCCAAGGTTTGGAAGTTTAAGAAAACCTTCAAAGAGTGGGCCAAGACTTAAGGCTCAGACTGGCCTTTTAAGGCGCTAAGCGCTCTCGAAACCACTCAGACTCGTTCAAGCTGTAGCGCAATCGATCATGGAGTCGGCTTCTGCGGCCTTGCCAAAACTGCCATTCATCGGGCACCAAACGATAACCACCCCAGTGGGGTGGGCGAGGTGGGTTCAGCATGAATTGCGCCGCATACTTGGCCGCGTTGGTGACCAACACGGTCCGGCTTTCAATCACTTGACTTTGCGGAGAAGCCCATGCCCCAATGCGAGAGTCGAGTGGGCGGCTGTGAAAATACGCATCGCTGTCTGCTTCGCTTATTTTTTCCATGCGGCCTTCGATGCGCACCACACGTTCCATCTCAACCCAATGAAATTGCAATGCGGCAAATGGATTGCCGGCCAACTCTTGGCCTTTGCGACTGTCGTAATTGGTGTACCAAACGATGCCACGTTCGTCATAGCCTTTGATGAGCACCACCCGCGTGCTGGGGCGTAAGTTGCTGGCCACTGTTGCCACGGTCATGGCATTGGGTTCGGGCACTTCAGAATGAATGGCTTCGTTCAGCCAGCGCTCAAATTGTTTGAGAGGATTGGGGTCGGAAGCCTCTTCACTCAGTTCAGCTTTTTCGTAGCTTTTGCGCAGATCGGCAATGTTCATTTGAGGTCCTTGGCATGTTCAAGCAACGCGGCCAGTGCTTTGTCTTGGATGCCGTGTTGTTGAAGGCAGTGAAGTGTTTCTTTGGCGTAGTCTACTGTGGTGCCGTATCGACCCTTTGCAGTTTTAAAAATTTGCTTGTATTCGGCCGGTGATAAGTTGCCCGTGAAATTGGGGCTGGTTCTGGGCAATGTAAATGCCAAGGCATTGACAGGGCCGTGAGGTGTGGGGCATTGAAGCCAACGCGGTGCATAAACGTTGTTGGGCATTTCACGAAACCACAATTGCGACACAGTTTGTTTGACTTGTTGGGCTGGCGTTCTAAACACCATGCCTTGGCAACTGCCGCCCGACAAAAGCGCAAACACCAAACCAGGGCACTCTGGCGTGCCACGGTTCACACGGCTCCACATTTTGAGGGCGCGGTGCCAGCCTTGCAGCCGCGTGAGGTGTCGTTCCAAGACCTGAAATTCTTGGCGCCAAATGAGGGACGCATAGCCAAAGACCCACAAATCTTGCGATGCGGGCCAATCAGACAAGATGGCCTCGAGCGTGGGCGCGGTGAGGGCTTGGTCACCCCGATTGGCGGGGGGGAGGGTGGTCTTTTTCAAAATTAGCTCGATGGATCAAGTGTGTATTTTCATGCTAATTTGCATGTTTCATGGCCCTTTCCAATTTAGTTCACAGTCAAATTCGTAACCCGTCTGTAACTCAAGCCGCGCCAAAAGGGTTAACGGCGAGTTACCATTCACAATGTAATAAAGTTACAACCCGCCGCATCAGGCCACAACCCGGTCAACCACCATGCCCTTGAACGACAACGTAGCCCAAGTGACCGCCCGCATTGCGCATCGAAGCCAAGTCACTCGTGCAGCCTATTTAAAACAGACAGACGATGCCGCTGCGCGCAAGCCTGGCGCAGATCGACTCGGCTGTGCCAATGTGGCTCACGCGTTTGCCGCCATGCCAGCACCAGACAAAGCGCGGGCCTCTGGGTTGGCCTCCATTCCAGTGGTCAGTGGCAACGACAATGGCACTGAGCGCGGCCCCAACATTGGCATGGTGACGGCCTATAACGATTTGCTGTCAGCGCATGCGCCTTTGCAGCACTACCCCAGTTGGGTCAAAGAGGAAGCTCGCAAGTGGGGCGCCACTGCCCAAGTGGCTGGCGGCGTGCCGGCCATGTGTGATGGCGTCACACAAGGTACGGCCGGTATGGAGCTCAGCTTGTTCAGCCGCGATGTGATTGCCATGGCCACGGCGGTGTCATTAAGCCACGATGTGTTTGATGCCGCACTCATGCTGGGGGTGTGCGACAAAATTGTGCCGGGCCTTCTCATTGGTGCGTTGCAGTTTGGCCATTTGCCCACGGTGTTTGTGCCTGCAGGGCCCATGGGCACGGGGATGTCCAATGATGAAAAATCAAAAGTGCGAGAAAAAGCGGCTCAAGGTTTGGTGGGTCGGTCAGAGTTGTTGCAAGCTGAATCTGCGGCGTACCACAGCGAGGGCACTTGCACGTTTTATGGCACCGCCAACAGCAACCAAATGCTCTTGGAGGCCATGGGATTGCATGTCCCGGGCACCGCATTTGTCAACCCCGGTGACGGTCTGCGCAAAGAGCTCACCCTTGAATCGGTTCGCACCGTGTTGCAGCTGGTGAAGGCCAAAAATTACACTCCCATAGGCAGGCTGGTGGACGAGAAGTGTATCGTCAATGCCATGGTGGCCTTGTTGGCGACCGGCGGCTCTACCAACCATTTGATTCACTGGGTGGCGGTGGCGCGCGCAGCAGGACTCATCATCGATTGGGACGATTTTTCGGCCTTGTCAGACGTGGTGCCTTTGCTCACTCGTGTTTATCCCAATGGCAGTGCCGACGTCAATCAATTTCAAGCCGCGGGCGGGCCTGGCTTCGTGATTCGGGAGTTGCTGGACGCAGGCTTCATGCACGCCGATGTGCTGACAGTGAGATCAGGCGGCCTTCGCGAGTTCACCCACAAACCCATTTTTGTCAGTGGTCAATTGGCTTGGCAAGCAACAGGCGAGTCCAAAGACGAATCAGTGGTTCGCCCAGCATCGTCGCCCTTCAGTGCCACAGGTGGTTTGCGTTTGTTGCAAGGCAATTTAGGCCGCAGTGTGATCAAAGTGTCTGCGGTGCCCGAAGATCGTCACGTGGTTGAAGCGCCCGCCAAGGTGTTCAATTCTCAAGAAGAAATGCTGAATGCATTTCAAGCAGGGGAGATGAACCGAGACATGGTGTGCGTGGTGCGTTGGCAAGGCCCACAAGCCAACGGCATGCCCGAGTTGCACAAACTCACGCCATCTTTGGCGGTGTTACAAGGCCAAGGATTCAAAGTGGCTTTGGTGACCGATGGCCGCATGAGCGGCGCTTCGGGCAAAGTGCCTGCCGCCATTCACGTGTCGCCCGAAGCGGCTTCGGGAGGGCCTTTGGCCCGGGTGTTGGATGGCGATGTCATTCGCTTGGATGCTGTTGCCGGAACGCTTCAAGTGTTGGTCGCAGAAGCTGACTGGGCAGCCCGTACGCCGGCTTCAATGCCCACCGAACTAAAAGCGGCCAACAGCAAGGGCATGGGCCGAGAACTCTTTACCAACCTGCGCAAGCATGCGCTGAAAGCCGAAGAAGGAGCCTGCACATGGCTTTGAATTTGACGAAAACACCCGCTTTTTCTGCCTTGCAAGTGATGCAAGACGCACCCGTCATTCCCGTCATTGTTTTGCATGATGTGGCGCATGCCGTGCCGATGGCACGTGCTTTGGTGGCTGGCGGCATTCGCATGTTGGAAGTAACTTTGCGCACACCCCAAGCCTTGGCTTGCATGGAAGCCATTGCCAAAGAAGTGCCCGAAGCTGTGGTGGGCGCAGGCACCGTTCGAAGTGCTGCCGATGCCTTGGCCGCCGCCAACGCTGGCGCCAAGTTTGCAGTCAGCCCCGGTTATACCTCGGCCGTGGGGCAAGCGTGTCGCGATCATGGTTTGTCTTTGTTGCCCGGTGTGGCCACTGGCAGTGAAATCATGATGGCGCAGGAAGACGGTTACACCGAATTAAAGTTTTTCCCGGCCATGCAAGCTGGCGGACCGACCATGCTCAAAGCCTGGGGAGGCCCATTTTTTGATGTGCGCTTTTGCCCCACGGGTGGTGTCACACCTCAAAATGCAAAAGAGTTTCTCAGCTTGTCCAATGTGGCTTGTGTGGGCGGCTCATGGTTAGTGCCAGCGGATGCGCTGGCGCAAGGCGACTGGTCCCGCTTAGAGGCATTGGCGCGAGAAGCGAGCCAACTCAATCGTGCTGCGTCATGACTGCCAATTGACGCTCGTCCTGACACGTCAGTCGTCCTTGCGCTGAATCAACTCGACTTTGTAGCCGTCGGGGTCTGTAATGAAAGCAATGACCGTGGTGCCGCCCTTGACGGGTCCGGCTTCGCGCGTCACTTTGCCGCCTGCCTGTCTAATTTTCTCGCAGGCTGCGTAGGCATCAGGCACCGCAATGGCCAAGTGGCCGTAGGCGGTTCCCATTTCGTAGCTTTCCACACCCCAGTTGTAGGTGAGTTCCAACTCTGCATGGTCTGGGTTATGACCGTAGCCTACAAAGGCCAAAGTGTATTTGTATTCAGGATTCTCAGAAGTTCTGAGGAGGGTCATGCCCATCACCTGAGTGTAAAAATCAATCGAGCGTTGAAGGTTGCCAACGCGAAGCATGGTGTGTAGGAGTCTCATGAGATCTGACTTGACTGATCGTTGTACGAAACCCATCATAATGCCAGAGATTGACTGATAGGAGACCTTGACCATGATCCTCAATCGTGCAGAAGTCGTTGTCACTTCGCGCATTCCACCTTTTCTCATGTCGGCTTTGCAAGATCATTATGTGGTTCACGAGCGCGAACACATTCGGGAGCCACAAGTGTTTGGGCGTGTGCGTGCACTCGTAGGGGGCGGTGAGGGCAAAATTGATGCAGGCTACATGGCGCTGTTTCCAGCCTTGGAATTGATTGCTGTTTGCGGCGTTGGCTACGACGGCATCGATGTGGCCGCTGCCAAAAAACGCGGCATCATGGTGACACACACCCCCGACGTGTTAAATGATGACGTGGCCGATTTGGCCATGGGCATGCTCTTATCGGTGGCTCGTAAAATACCGGCTGCCGACCGCTTTACACGCAATGCCGATTGGCTCGACGGCCCCTTTCAACTCACGCGCAAATTGAGTGGCGCCAAACTGGGCATGGTCGGCATGGGCCGGATTGGTCAAGCCATCGCCAAACGGGCCCTGGCCTTCGACATGGACATCTCTTACTTTGCGCGCCATGCACGCCCCGAACTTCCCTATGCCTTTGTGCCCGATCTCATTGCCTTGGCTGCGCAATCTGACTATCTGATGGTCATCACCCCTGGCGGCGCTGCCACCAAAAACCTCATCAATGCACCCGTCTTGGCCGCATTGGGTACGCAAGGTTTTTTGGTCAATGTGGCCCGTGGTTCTGTGGTCGATCAAGGGGTGCTCATTGAGGCCCTGAAAAAGAAAATGATTGCAGGTGCAGCCCTCGATGTGTATGTGGACGAACCCAACGTGCCCACCGATTTGCGCAAACTTGACAATGTGGTGCTCACGCCGCACATGGCCAGCGGCACTGTGGAAACGCGCAAAGCCATGTCGGCTTTGACCATGGACAATTTGAATGCGCACATGGCTGGTTTGCCCGTTAAAACACCTGTGCCTGAGTGCAAAAATTAAAGAATCCCATGACCCATTTCACCAAAGTGGTGTTGTTCACTGACACCGACGGCAAAGCCAAATTCAAAGAAGAAACTTTGCCCATGGCCGAGGGCAATCCTCAAAGTCAATTGACTGAGATCTTTTCAGCAGAAGGCTACCAGTTGCGCTACAGTCCTGTCGGTTTTAGAAGCCAATTTCATGTCACGGGCAAACCGCAATGGGTGTTTATTTTGTCGGGCCAAATGGAAATTGGTTTGCAAGATGGGAGCTCGCGCATTTTTTATGCAGGCGAGCATTTTTATTCAGCCGACACCTTGCCTGAGGGCGCCACGTTTGATGACAAGGTGCATGGCCATTGGAGCCGGCAGGTGGGCGATCAAGCCTTGAGAACTTTGTTTCTCAAGGACTGAGCAGCTTGGGTTTGAATTTGGCAGGGTGTTAACGACCGAAAGATCGGCCACCACCGCCACCACCGTAGCCGCCACCACCACCACCGCCACCTCGGCGTCCGCCGCCGCCATTGCCACTACCGCCATAGCCACCGCCACCACCTTGGCGGCGAGGACCACCGCGTCCGCCGCCGGCCAAGCTGTCAATGCTGGTTCGGGTGGGATCGGGTTGTCCGCCATTGCCGCCACCACTGTTTCGCCTTGGCGCGCCTTGGCGTGCAAACTGGTTGGTCATGAGAGGGTCGATGTTGCGTGGTAGCTCGTCGCCGCGCGGGCCGCGATCGTTGGACCGGTCCATGCCGCGGTCATTGGCGCGATCTTGGGGCCTGTCATTGCGGTCATTGAACCGGTCAGACCTTGGACCGTCAAAGCTTCTTTCGCCACGTTCTTGTCGATCGCCACGGGGGCCTTGTGCAGGGCCACCCCTGCGTGATGGCGGAGGGCCATTGCGCGAACGGCCAGGGCCGCCCTCAGGGCGAGCCTGACCACCACCATGGCGTCCACCACCGCCTTCGCTACCTGGGCCTTTGCTTTCGCGAATGCGCACCATCATGTCGGAGCGCGCTGCCTTGGCAGCGGCTTGCATCACATCTCGGCTGGGAGGCCTGCCCGAGCCGCCCCACAAGGTTTGGCGACCCATGGCAATGGGTTCTGCTTTCTCACCGGGCTCAGGGCCAAAGCCTTCCAAAATTTGAACGGTGATTTCTTGCTTGGTGAAGCGTTCGATTTCCATCATGAACCCTTCTTCGTCCAAACACACCAAACTCACGGCTTCACCGCTGGCGCCCGCGCGGCCAGTTCGGCCAATGCGGTGTACGTAGTCTTCTGACACATTGGGGATTTCGTAGTTGACCACGTGTGGCAGGTCTTCAATGTCAATGCCGCGGGCTGCAATGTCGGTGGCCACCAAGGCGCGAATGTCGCCACTCTTGAAGCCAGCCAGGGCCTGGGTGCGGGCTGTTTGGCTTTTGTTGCCGTGCAAGGCCATGGACTTGATGCCGTGTTTGGTGAGGTAATCGGCCACATTGTTGGCGCCAAATTTGGTGCGGGTGAAGACCAGCACTTGACTCCAGTTGTGCAGATTGATGATGTGCACCAGCACTTCTTTTTTCTTGCTGCGCCCCACTGGGTGTATCACCTGGGAAATGCGTTGCACCGTGGTGTTGCTGGGCTTCACTTGAATGCTTTGAGGATTCTTCAAAAGCGTGGCAGCCAAGTCGCGAATCTCATCGCTGAAGGTGGCCGAGAAGAGCAAGCTTTGTTTGTCTTTGGGCACCAATGCCAAGATTTTCTTCACGTCGTGGATGAAGCCCATGTCGAGCATGCGGTCGGCTTCGTCCAAGACCAAAATTTCAATGCTGGACAAATCGAGCAGGCCTTGGCCTTGCAAGTCAAGCAGGCGGCCTGGGGTGGCTACCAAGACGTCGACGCCACGTTTGACGCGATCAACTTGGGGCTTCATGCCTACGCCGCCAAAAACAACGGTGGACTGTAAGCTCAGGTATTTGCCGTAGTCTTTTGCAGACTCCTCAATTTGAGCTGCCAATTCGCGGGTGGGCGTGAGCACCAAAGCGCGAATGGCTTTGCCGCCAAATTTGTTTCGACCGGCCTCTGTCAAGCTCAGTTTGTGCAAAATGGGCAGCATGAAAGCAGCTGTTTTGCCTGTGCCCGTTTGGGCACCTGCCAGCAGATCGTGTCCGGCCAAGACGATGGGGATCGCTTGCGCTTGAACGGGGGTGGGTGTGTCGTAGCCCTGCTCTTGCACGGCCTGCAGAATGGCCGGAGCCAAATTCAATTCTTCAAATTTCATGACGAAGCGCCAAATGTGGCGCATGGCATCGGCTTGTCAGGCTGTTGGGTAACAGCCGCCAGTCAAAGACCGATGGGATTCAAGGGTGGGTATGAAAACAACAGGCGGATGCCTGAGACAAACCCCAGCAGAAATGCTGGTGTTGCGGCAACTGGAGGCGGCAACAGACGGATTGTCTCACGAATCACGAAAGTGACAAATTAATTCTAAAGAATGAATAAAAGTGCAGTTTGGAATTTAATGGTGTTTAATTAAAAGTTAATTCATAAACTATTTAATTCTTATTTATGTTTTCAGTCTCTCAAAATAAGTACCTCGTCCATGATCATGCTGCCCTCGATCGCAACGGGTCAGCCAATTTAAAAATGTCAGTTGCGCGCAATGTAGGCGCATTCTTAACGTGCCTGTTGCTGGGTGGAGGGTCGGCAGTGCACTGCGCTAGCGCATCGGCAGAAATGAGCCGACTTGAGCGCGTCCTATCCAACAATGAACTGCGGGCTTGTATTTGGCCCGAGTACTACAGCATCACTTATCGAAATCCCAAAACACGCGAATTGAGTGGCATTGACATTGCCATTACCCAAGACTTGGCCAAAGAATTGGGCGTCAAATTGCGCTATGTAGACAGTAATTTTTCTCAGTTGTTTGAGGCCTTGGAGCAAAACCGTTGTGACATCGCCACCCACGCCGTTGGCATTACCCAAGAGCGGCTGGGCAAATTGCAATTCAGCCAACCTTATTTGCGCAGTGGAATTTTCGCAGTCACCACACGCAATCCTGGCAGTGTTCAAACGTGGGACGAGCTAGATCGGCCAGGACGCGTGGTGGCCGTTGCCGCAGGCACCCTCATGGAAGGCGTGATGCAACAGACGCTTAAAAATGCCAAGCTTTTGCGGGTTCAGGCGCCTGCTACGCGCGAGCAAGAAGTCCAGTCGGGTCGTGCAGATGCTTTCATGACCGATTACCCCTATAGTTTGAGAATGATTGATTTAACAGATTGGGCCCGAGTGATACCGGCCCCCAGCGCCTTGCCCAGCACCGACTATGCTTATGCATTTGCAAAAGGCGATGCAAGCTTGATCCAACGAGTCGATGTCTACCTCACCAGCATTAAAAAAAATGGCCAGCTTCTGCAATTCGCCAAACAAAACAAACTTGAACCCATCGTCGTTTTGAAATAAAAAAGCATCCTCACTCGTGAAACCTGGGTCCCTATTCAACAACAAGTCTGCCAGCCAAGGGGTGGGTTCTGGCGTGCAGCGTTTTGGTACTGTTGTGGCCGTGTTCATCTTGATGATGGCGGCTGTTTATCTTTGGCAAGACAGGCGCAACACACTTGAGCGGGAGCACGCTCGCGGCAATTTGTTGGCGCGCATTTTGTTCAACCACGTGAGCCGAACATTTGAGTCCACCACGGCCATCATGGCCTTAGCCCATCAAGGTGCGCAGAACCAGTTGCCATCCCCTGAAAAATTAAAAACAGCCGTCGAAAAATCGAGTTTTTTAAGATCGATTTCACTTGTCTCTGAGTCAGGCGTCGTGTTGGCCAGCTCAGAAGAGGGCGTCGTCGGATCCCAATTGAATTGGCAACAACTTGGGCTCGATCGGGATGTTGGTAACGATCTCACTACGGGTCGTTGGCAGCAAGGGCGCAACTTGTATGACTTGCAAAACAGCAAGGTCAAAATTCAAGACATTGCGGTGTTGCCCTTGTCGATGCAAATGAGTTGGGCTCAGGGTCAAAGTGTTCGTTGGTTGGCCTTGGTCAACCCCAAGGACTTGATTGCGGGTTTCTCCGACTCTGTCGATGCCAACTCTGATGCGGTGTATGTGTTTGATTTTGCAGGTCGTATTTTGAGCAGCAGTTCCTCTCGTTGGTTTCCAAACGACGCTTTGTTCAAGGACATGCCTGCCGTCAAAAGTGTGGGTCAAAACAAAGACTTTGGTTACTACACCGATTTGCTGGTCGATGCAAACAACAGGACCGAGCGATTTGAAGTTCACTTTAGAACATCCCCCAATTTACCCGTCAGCGTGGCCGTGGCCATTTCACACGATCGATTGTTGAACCAATGGTGGCAGGAGTCTCAAGGCATTGTGGCGCTCATGCTCTTGATGTTGTTGGCCACCTTTTGGGCCACTCGCCAGATTGGCCTTATTTGGGTCAAGCGAGAAGAAGATCGAACTGCCATGGCCCAAGCCATGCGAGAAGCAGAGGCGGCCAACCAAGCCAAATCTTCTTTCTTGGCACAAATGAGCCATGAAATTAGAACGCCCATCAACAGCATGGTGGGCATGACCGAGCTGGCCTTGTCAACCCCTTTGAACCCAGAGCAAAAGAGCTATTTGGAAATGGCCAAGACGGCATCCAGCAGCTTGCTTCGGCTCATCGATGACATTTTGGATTTCACCCGGCTGGGAGCCAACCGTCTTTCCTTAGATCAAACCTCGTTTGATTTGCACACTGCTTGCCAGCAAGCACTCAAAGGTTTTGCATTTCAGGCAGAACAAAAACAAATTGATTTGTACTTGGTGATTGAGCCCAATGTGCCGCAGCGCCTCATTGGGGATCCATTAAGGCTGGGGCAGGTGTTGCAAAATTTGCTCGGCAATGCCTTGAAGTTCAGCGATACAGGTTGGGTTAAATTGAAAGTGAGCTTGGTCAGGCACATCGATCCTCAGGTGACATGCGCTTTTGAAGTAAGCGACACGGGCATAGGCATCTCACCCCAAAAAATGAACATGATTTTTGCGCCATTCAGCCAGGCCGATGCGTCTATCAACCGTCGGTATGGTGGCAGTGGATTGGGCCTGTCCATTGCCAAGAATTTGGTCAATTTGATGGAGGGCGATATTCAGGTGAGCAATCGAGAAGGCGGGGGCAGCGTCTTCCGTTTCACTGCCAATTTTCTCATGACCACTTTTTCAGCTCAAGAGGATGCGTCTGGCAAGACCCATCAAAAGATGCTTGCATTGCCTCAATCTGTGGATGTGGTCTTGGTCGAGGCCAATCCCTTTGCGCGAGAAATTCTGCGTAATTTGTTGGCGGCCCAGCAAATCAATCCCCAAGAGGTGGTCTCGCCCTCAGGCCTTCTCACATGCATGAACGAGTGGTTTAAAAACACCCTCAACAAAAATACCCTTTGGGTCATCGATCACAGCATGCTGTCGTTCATCGAGCCGGCTTACTTGTTGGCACAAGAGGCCAGTCGCTGGAAAAATTTAACCTGGGTGGTGCTGTCTGACTTTGGCTTGAACCATGAAGTTCAAAATTTGTGCTCTCTGGCCAGAACCTTGGGGGTGAGGGTGGTCAATTTGTACAAGCCCGTTACCGCCCAAGAGTTGCAAGAAGCCATCATCAGCGCCTCTCAATTTGAAGATGTACTTGACACTCCAAGCTCTGATGCTCCGCAGCGTCAACTTCATACTGGCAGTGTCTTGGTGGTAGAAGACACGCCCATGAATCAGCAACTGGCGCAGTGGACTTTAGAGAAATTGGGCTGCACCGTCGACATTGCGGCCAATGGCAAAATGGCCATTGAAAAAATCAGGGCCAAAGCCTACGATTTGATCTTGATGGATTTGCAAATGCCAGACATGGACGGTATTTCTGCCACTTACGAAATCCGCAGAATTGAAGTGACTGAGGCTTTGCAGATGACGCCCATCGTGGCCATGACCGCTCACGTGTTGGACGAGGACAGGGCATTGGCGCGCAAGGCCGGCATGCAAGACTTCTTGATCAAACCCGTGTCTGCCAGCGAATTCCAAAGGGTCTTGAATAAATTTTTGTAGCTTGGCTCATTCCATGAGCCTGCCCTCAGCAATAATTCAAAACAGTTTCAAGGGCAGCTTCCAGCAATTCACTCATGGCCAAAGCGCTACAACCTGGGTTCATGGTTTTTCATGGCAATCGCCTTGAAGACCTGCGCGATCTCACATTGGGCTTGCTCCGCAACAGCCCCTTACCACCCTTGGTACCCGAAACCTTGCTGGTGCAAAGCAATGGCATGAAGCATTGGCTAGAAATGGCCTTGGCAGACGACAGTGCCATGGGCATTTGTGCGGCCACCCAAACCGAGTTGCCTTCTAGTTTTATTTGGCGAATGTACCGCTTGGTCTTGGGTGCTTCAGTGGTGCCTGTTGCCATGCCCTTTGACAAGCAAGCCTTGGTTTGGCGGCTATGGCGTTTGCTGCCTGAGTTTGCGCAAACGCATCTTGTTGAAGCTTTGTTGGCCTACGTCAAAAACGACCCTCTAGGCCGTCAGCGCTATCAGTTGGCCCAGCAAGTGGCCGATGTGTTTGACGGCTATCAAAGTTACCGCGCCGATTGGTTAACCGATTGGGCGCAAGCCCGGTTAGTGTTGCAGCATCAAGGCCAGTCAATGGCCATGCCTGCCGATCAAGTGTGGCAAGCCCAGTTGTGGCAACGCTTGCAAACCGATGTGACGCAAACGCTGCCACCCGAGTTGATATCGCAATGCCATTCGCGCGCCGATGTGCATGCGAAATTCATGCAAATGATGCAGCAAAACAATACCGTCAAACCCAATGGTTTGCCACCGCGCATTGTGGTGTTTGGCATCTCCAATTTGCCCATGCAAGTGGTCGAAGCTTTAGCAGCGCTGGGCCGCTGGAGCCAAGTTATTTTGATGGTGCAAAACCCTTGCCAGCAATACTGGGGCCACGACATGGACTTGGTGGCGCAGAAGCATTCCTTGCTGTCTTCTTGGGGGCAACAGGGCCGTGACTATTTGCAAGCTTTAGAGCGCTTTGATCAGCCTGAGCATGCGCGCAACGTCTTGAGCAAGCAGACATTCTTTGTCGACCCTGCAGAGGTGCTGGCGCCCACACGTTTGCAAAAAGTTCAGTCCGACATTCTCAATTTGAATGACATGCCAGCAGTGCCTCAACCCCTTGAGGACGATGGCAGTCTGTGCATGGTGCAAGCGCACTCTGCGCAACGTGAAGTTGAAATTTTGCATGACCAGCTTTGGTCGTGGTTTGACGCAAATCCTCAATGGCAGCCCACCGATGTGATGGTAATGGTGCCCGACATGGCCACCTTTGCATCGCACATACAAGCCGTGTTTGGTCGCTTCCCGCCACAACATTCGCGGCACATTCCGTTTTCAGTGGCAGACACCACACCCCGGCAAGTGCCGCTGGTTCAAGCCTTAGAGTTCTTGCTGAATTTGCCAGAGGCACGCATCACTTTGTCTGAGTGGCTCAGCTTGTTTGAAGTGTCGGCGGTGCGTGCCAAGTTTCAAATGAGCGAGGCCGATGTCCAAACCCTGAAAAATTGGTTGCAAGACGCGGCCGTTCGCTGGGGATTGGATCCAACGCATCGGCAAAAATGGGGCGTGCCCAGCAGCCTGCCCAATGCGGCGCAAAACACCTGGGCCTATGGCCTGCAACGTTTGCTTCTAGGGTATGCGGCAGGGCAGGCTGAAGGACTGGTGCCGTGGCAAGGTGTCTTGCCATTGCCGCAGGTGGCGGGTTTGAGTGCCCTCAAGGTGGGTTATTTGGCACAGTGGTTAGAGGCCGTTCGCATCAGTCTTGAGCAGTTGAATGACGACCACACCCCCGCTGCTTGGTGCGCTGTGTTGAACGACTTGATGGCACGATTTTTTGAGGCCGACAATGAAGCCGATGAGCGCATGTTGCTGCGACTTCAGCAAGAGTTAACGCAATGGCAGTCACTGTGTGATCAAGCCGGTTTGTCAGAGCCGATGCCCTTGACGGTGGTTCGGGAGCATTGGCTGTCGGGCCTTGAGTCAGCTGGTTTGCAACAACGCTTCTTTGGCGGCGGTGTGCAGTTTTCCACCCTCATGCCCATGCGCGCCATTCCGTTCAAGGGCGTTTGCTTGTTGGGCATGAACGATGGTGCGTATCCGCGTCAAAGCACACCCCGAGATTTTGATTTGATGACGGCGCATTGGCGCGCAGGTGATCGTTCACGGCGTGAAGACGATCGTTATTTGTTTTTAGAAGCCTTTTTGTCAGCCCGCGAAAAACTCTACATCAGCTGGCAGGGCAGGCGCTCGACAGACAATCAGAAGATGCCGCCTTCTGTGTTGGTGTCGCAGTTGCGCGATGCCTTGAAAGCGCGTTTTACGCCAGAGTCGCCAGCCGATTTGCAGCCTTTACAAGCGTTCTCTGCCAAATACTTTCAGCCCGGTTCCAAATTTGTCACCTATGCAGACGATTGGGAAAAGGCGCAACTGCACAGAACGCGTCTGCAAGCTACCCATCAGGATTCGCCTCAAGAGAATCCGCTACCACTCACTCTGACCGACTGGCCGTTGAAAGAATGCATGCGCTTGCTCAAGCAACCGGTGGAGGTGTATTGGCGCAGTCGTTTGGGTGTGCAGTTAAACGGCCCCGAAGAAGCGCTGTTGGACGACGAAAATTTTGGACTTGAAGGCCTAGACCGTTACGGTGTGGGTCGGGCATTGCTAGAGGCAAGCGATCTTGAAGCGCAGTTGGAAGTTGAAAAACTTTCGGGCCGATTGCCCATGGGAGCCTCCGGACAAATGGTCTTGCGCCAACAATGCGACGCAGCGCAAAAAGTCAAAGAGCGAGCAAACGCCTACTTGACCCAATTTGCGCATGAACTGCCCACACAAACCATAGAAGTGAAAGTGGCCATGCCTTGGGGTGAGGTGAGTGTTAATGCGGAGATCAAGGCTTTGCGACAACAGCATGCCCCGCAAGATGCCACCGCAGAGGCTGCGCAGCGTTTGCCCACCTTGCAAATTAGCTTGCGCCCTGGCGCGGTGGCCACGGGTTCTAAAGAGGCGCAAAACCCTCGCGCCGATGTCTTGGTCAATCTGTGGCCCAACCATGTGCTCTTGTGTGCGGCAGGTTGGTCTGTCACGTCGGTGGCGGTGGGTCTAGATGGGGTGGCTGTGTTGCCTGCCATATCGGAGCAGGCAGCCAAGGACTTGTTGGTGCAATGGTGTCATGTTTACACTGAAGCGTGGCAACAACCTTTGCCAGTCACTTTAAAAGCCGGCCTGACTTTTGTATCAGAGCAGTTGGCTTTAGCATCTGCTGAGACAGATGGAAATTCAGAGTCAGAGGATGAGGCTTCATCAGAGGATGCTTCAGCCCAAGGTTTGCAAAAAGCACTCGACAAATCGCGCAAAGAGTTTGACGATGATTTTTCGCAGAGTTCAGACATGGCGCGCTCTTTGTATGTGCAGCGATCGTTTGACAACTTCGATCCACTGATCTCTGGCCTGCCCCAGTGGGCGCCATTGTTGTACCGTGAGTTAATTCAAGTGGCCATCATGGAGGACGGCGCACCATGACAACATCCCACACGCCATTGACCACGCAAAAGCTGGATGTGTTGCGTATGCCCCTGAAGGGTGTTCAGCTGATTGAAGCCAGTGCCGGCACCGGCAAAACTTGGACCTTGGCCGCTCTGTACGTTCGGCTTGTGTTGGGCCATGGTGTTGAAGCAGACGGCTTGATGCCACCTCAAATTTTGGTCATGACCTTTACCGAGGCAGCCACTGCCGAACTCCGCGATCGCATTCGAGAGCGCTTGGCGAAAGCCGCGCTTTTCTTTAGAGGTCATCAAGAGGAAGCCGATGATTTTCTGTTGAACCTTCAAGCCACTTTGGGTGATGAAGGCAACTTAAAGCACGCAGAGCGTTTAGAGCTAGCAGCACAGTGGATGGACGAAGCGGCCATTTACACCATTCACAGTTGGTCAAGCCGCATGCTGCGCCAACACGCCTTTGACAGCCAAAGTTTGTTCGATCAAAAGCGCTTGGAAGATGCGCCTGCTTTGAAATTGAAGTTGGTGAAAGACTACTGGCGTGAATTCATCTATCCGCTAGAGGCCAAACAACTGGGTGCTTTGAAAAAGCTGGGATCTACACCAGAAGCTTTGCTCGACATCATCAAACCACTTTGGCAGAAATTTGAAAAGGAACCCGGTGGTTTTCCGGAGGCTTCACAAGACCCAGATCCAAAGGCTTTGCTGAAGGCCTGGTCTACATGGCAAGAGCGGGTGCTTCAGTTGGAAGCGCAGGCCAGGCAGTGTTTGTTGAGTCACTTGTCGTCTTCTTTGGAAGCTTTGGGCAAAGCACTGGCCAAAGATTTGAATGGCAACAAGTACCGCGCCAAAAGTCATGCCTATTTTCTAAGCCATCTTGAAGCTTGGGCCAAGGGTGATGATGCTGAAATTAAAATCCTTGAAAAGTTCACGCTTGAAAAGCTGAATGCAAGCTTCAAAAAAGGCGCGCAACCCATTGATGACGCGCAGGGTGTCTGGCGTACTTTGGGTGAATGGATGGACGAGCAACAGATCGAACCCCAAGTAGGCCTGGATTTGTTGCAACATGCCGCGTTGAAAGTAGGGCGAACTTACTCGCAGCAAAAACGAAGTTTGGCCACTTTTGACTTTTCAGATTTGCTGCAAAGACTGCATGCCGCTTTGCACGCGCCTGGCAGCCGCTTGCCGCACATCATTCGCACACAGTACCCTGTGGCCTTGGTTGACGAGTTTCAAGACACAGACCCTTGGCAATACGAATCGCTGTCGACCATCTACACACCTCAACCTGATGTGGATGGCGAACAAAAAAGCGGCTTCTTGATGATCGGTGACCCGAAGCAAGCCATTTACAGTTTCCGCGGCGCCGATTTGCCCACGTATTTAAAAGCCCGACACGCTGCTGAATCTATTTGGACACTCACAGAAAATTTCCGCTCTAGCCAAGAAGTGGTGAACGCGGTCAATCATCTGTTTGGAAACGCCCATCTACCCTTTGGCGAAGTGCCCTTTGAGCCAGTGCAAACGCCAACACCCGCCAAGGCCCAGCCGCTTCAGTTGCCCAGCGGCCAAAAGATACCAGCGCTGACCGTTTGGCATTTGGACGCTGCCAAGCCGCTCAGTGGCCAAGCTTATGGCGATGCCATGGCGCAAATCTGCGCCACCCAAATGGTGTCGCTGCTCAATCAACAAGTGGCGCAACCCGGCAGCATGGCGGTGCTGGTGAGAAACGGTCAAGAGGCCAAGAAAATATGCCAAGCCTTGGCCAGTCGGGGGGTGCGCAGCGTTTATTTGTCAGACCGAGAAAGTGTTTACGCCACGCGCGAGGCGCTTGATTTGGCATGCATTTTGGAGGCCATCTTGCAGGCCCGAAATGCCAAGTTGCTGCGCGCGGCACTCACCACGCGAACCTTGTGCCTAGGCTTGTCAGAGATTGAGCAAGTCTTCCAATCGGAAGAGGCTTGGGACATCTGGGTGGAGCGTTTCAATGCTTGGCACCGCACTTGGCAGCGCCAAGGTTTCTTGCCCATGCTTTACAAAATGCTACACGAGCAAGACATTGGCCGTCGCATGCAAGAAGAGGGCGACACTGCCGAAAGGCGCTTGACCAACCTGTTACATCTGGGTGAGTTGTTGCAATCGGCCAGCCTCACCTTGCAAGGCGAAACGGCCTTGCTGCGTTACCTCACCGATCAATTGGCCAACCCACAAGCGCAAGGCGAAGCTGCGCAAATGCGCCTAGAGACTGATGCAGAACTGGTGCAGGTCATCACCTTCCACAAGGCCAAAGGCTTGCAGTACCCCTTGGTGTTTTTGCCGTTTGCCTCCAACTTCAAAGAAGACACCGATGACTTGCAACGCACGGAAGAAGAGCGCTTGCAAGAAGACATTCGCTTGTTGTATGTCGCCCTCACGCGTGCAGAGCAGGCCATGTGGATGGGCGTTGCCAAGCGTCAAAAAGATTTCAAAGAAAAAAGCAACGCGCCACACAGCGCACTCAGTGTGTTGTTGCAAAGAAAGTCCGCAGACGACTTGTCGCAGCAACTCGACACCTGGAATGCGTGTGTTGACATTGATGTGATCTTGGCACCCGAAGCCAATGACACCTTGTATGAGCCAACTCAGCCAAACCAAGTCAATACAGGCAACATTGCAAAACGCCCAATGCGCGTTCTGCCCAACGCCGGTTGGACCGCCAGCTTCAGTGCCTTGACGCGCAAGTTGCACGAGAGTGCTTTGCAAAAAACTGATTCGGGCCTGGCCCGCGACGCACGCTGGCAAGATTCTCAAATTGACAACCTGGCGCCATCCAGCCTCGATGTGTCTGCTGTGGGTGAGCCCATGGCGCCCACGGTAGATCAACCGCTTTACAACGCCTTACCCGCAGGCAGTGCCTACGGCACCTTGCTGCACGACATCTTCGAATGGCAACTCAAAGAGGGCTGGCCCCTTTTGCAAAACCCATCCGACGTGTCAGTCGAAACCCAACTGCGCTGGCAACGCTGGTGGCAAACCCAAGCCGACAGCCTGCAACTCACCCCCGAGCACCAGACCCTCTGCCTCCAACTCATCAGCCAATGCGCCTACAATCAATTGAATCAATTGGGGTCAGATCAACATTGTTTTAGCTTGTCTGAGCTGAATGCGCAAAACGCGTGGCCCGAAATGGGCTTCACCTTCAAAACGCATGGTGTTTCAACTTTGCAGATTGACGCACTGATTTCCAATCATGTGCATGCAGGTCAAGCCCGTCCTTCCTTGCAAGCGCAACTACTGAATGGTTTGCTCACCGGCTTCATGGACGTTGTGTTTGAACATGAAGGCCGTTATTTTGTGCTGGACTACAAGTCCAATAAGTTGCCCAGCTACACCCCTGACAACATCACGCACAGCATGCTCAGCCATCGCTACGATGTGCAATACACCCTCTACATTTTGGCGGTGCACCGACTGTTGAAGTCGCGCCTTGAAAACTACGACTACGAACAACACATGGGCGGCGCGGTTTACCTTTACCTGCGCGGCATCGATCAAACGGGGCAGGGTGTGTATTTCAGCAAGCCACCTTTCGAACTGATCGATGCACTGGATAAAGCTTTTAAAGCTCAGCAAGACTTTGCTTTGGAAGGAGTCGTGACATGACCCAAAAGTCACGCTCTTTAAACAATAAACCGCAGGTAGCAATGGGGACAACCGCATTGCCCTGGACGGCACTCGATCTTGCTTGGTTAGATTTTTTGAAATCTCACCAAGCCAGTTCTGATCCTTTGCACGACACTTTGGCTTTGTTGGTCAGTCATCAAATGGGCCAAGGCCATGCATGTTTGGACCTAGAGGCCTTGTGGCAAGCACCTTTGCAATTGCTCGGCTGGACCGACTTACAAATCAAATCCTTGATATCACTCACAGAGCCGTCAGCCAATGATGAGGCCCCTGCAGATTTGTTTTCGCAAGCTCAGAACCCGTGGGCGCTTGCAGCCAAAACCTTGCCTTGGGCCATGGGCGATCATTCACCCATCGTGTTGGCCTTGCAAGACGACGGCCAAGCCCTTCGGGTGTATCTTAGGCGCGCTTGGTCCGCTGAGCAAACCATTCATGCGGCCATTCAAAATCGATTGGCGCAGCACTTTGAAGTGCCTCAAGATGCAGATGCAAAACTGGACACCTTGTTTGGCCCAGCGGGCACAATTAACAACACACCTGATTGGCAGCGCATCGCCTGTGCCAAAGCATTGCGCGCAGGCTTGACCCTGATCACGGGCGGGCCAGGCACCGGCAAAACCACCACGGTGGTTCGACTGTTGGCGCTGCTTCAACGCGCAGCATACGATTCGCAAAAACCCTTGCGCATTCACCTTGCGGCGCCCACGGGCAAGGCGGCCAGTCGCTTGAGTTCGTCTATTCAATCTGCACTGAACAGTCTGCCCCCCAAATGGGCCGAAGGCATTCCCACGCAAGCTGTAACCTTGCATCAACTCTTGCAATACAACCCCGACGCAGCCGCCAGACCCGCACCTTTACTGGTTACAGATTTGGTGGTGGTCGATGAAGCCTCCATGATTGACCTCGAACTCATGGCCCGATTGATGAAGTGCGTTCCTCAGCATGCGCGATTGGTATTGTTGGGTGACAAAGACCAATTGGCATCGGTCGAGGCAGGCGCAGTCTGGTCGCAATTGTGTGAAGGTGCCTTTCAATCTGATGACCAAACACAAGCGCAAACTAACCGGCCTTACACATTGCAAGAACAAACGGCCGTGTTGCATGTCAGTCGACGCTTTCATGCCGACAGCGCCATTGGCGAGTGGGCTCGATGCATCAACGAGGGGCAGCTGCAGCTACTCAAAGCATCTTGGCAAACCTTGCCCCAAGAAGTCAATGCAAATGCCCAAAGCCAATCGGTATCCATGCCAGAAGTTCAACGCTGGCCCGATGAGTGGCAAACCAGGCCGCAAGGTCAACTTCACCCCCGTGTCGTCGCCGCCTTGCGCGCGTTTTGGAACGAATGGCTGTCAGACTTGAAACCTTTGCAGCAGACAGGTGCAGTGTGTGATGCCGCACAGGCGTTGAACTTGCTCAACAAGTTCGGGAAGTTTCAAGTGCTGTGCGCGCTGCGTCAAGGCCCATGGGGTGTTGAAACTTTGAATGAATTGATCGGTGCAGCATTGGGTTTGACAAAACCCCTAGACAGAAATTTCCAATCTAACAAACCACAAGAGGCTTGGTTTGTGGGCCGGCCTATCATGGTGACACGCAACGACTATCACCTCCATCTGATGAACGGCGATGTGGGCCAATGTTTGCCCACACCCAATGGTTTGCGTGTGGCCTTCCCAGATGGCAAGGGCGGCGTGCGCTGGGTTTTACCGTCACGGCTGGATGCGGTTGAAACAGTCTTTGCCATGACGGTGCACAAATCGCAAGGCTCTGAATACGATCATGTGCTGATGGTGTTACCAGATCGCGAGGCGCCAGTGCTGACGCGCGAATTGCTTTACACGGGCATCACCCGGGCTAAATCCCACCTGACGTGGTGGGTGCCCAGGGCTTCGGTGTTATGGGCGGCGGCCAACCAGCGAGTCACCAGAAGTGGTGGTTTGGCCGAAGCGCTGTTTCATCGGTCAAAATAAGCACATTGACACTTTCAACTGGTAACCCGATGAATTTTGAAGACATGGCTGACCAACTGGCAGCCCATCCAGATTACAAAGTTAAAAAGCGCTTGGTTCCTATTTTCAATTTTGGACCCGCCTCGACGGGTCCCACAAAGCGCGTCTTGATCTTGGACACTGAAACCACTGGCTTAGATTGGCATTCAGAAAACATCATTGAGTTGGCCATGTTGGCCGTCGACGTTGACATGACCACAGGCATGCCCGTGGGCGAGGTTGAAGTCTATGAAGACTTTGAAGATCCTGGCCGTCCTATTCCCGCAGAAATCACAAAGCTCACCGGCATCACCACGCAAGATGTCAAAGGCCAAAAGCTGAACGAAGCCAAAATTAAAAACATGGTGGAACGTGCAGACCTCATCGTGGCGCACAACGCCGGCTTTGACCGCCCCTTCGTTGAAAATCGTTTGGACGTGTTTGAACACAAAGCTTGGGCTTGTTCTTTTCAGGGCATCAATTGGAAGACCCAAGGCTTGGGTTCAGCCAAACTTGAGTTTTTGTGCAGCGAGTTGGGCTGGTTTTATGACGCTCATCGCGCACAAGTGGACTGCCATGCCTTGTTGCGGGTCTTGTCATCACCGCTTAAATCCGACAACAACGAAGTGAGCCTGACGGGCCTCCAACAGCTGTTCAAATCCTCGGAGAATGCGCGCACCATTGTCAAAGCTTTTGGCTCACCCTTTGAGACCAAGGACAAGCTCAAAGCCCGCGGCTACCGCTGGGATGCTGAGGCCAGGGTTTGGTACACCGCGGTCAAATCGGCAGAGGCTTTGGATGCGGAGGCGGAATGGCTTAAATCAGAGGTTTACGCCGGTCGCTCGGCCCGAATTGGCCTGGAAACCCAAGACGCAAGGGTTCAGTTTTCCAGTCGAAGTGGCAAATCGGGAGATCGAGTCCTCTAATTTGGACCATTTCAGAGCCATGATGGGGCATCATGGGGCATGAGCGACCCCAAAGACAGGGATAATCACGGGTTCGGGAAAATTGTCTTTCCCGCCCTTTTTGAAGAGCATCCCAGCCATGGCCCAATACGTTTTTTCCATGAACCGCGTCGGCAAGATCGTGCCGCCAAAGCGACACATTCTCAAAGACATTTCCCTGAGTTTTTTCCCTGGCGCCAAAATTGGCGTGCTGGGCTTGAATGGTTCAGGCAAGTCCACCTTGCTGAAAATCATGGCTGGCATCGACAAGGAAATTGAAGGTGAAGCCATTCCCATGGCTGGCCTCAAAATTGGTTACCTGCCCCAAGAGCCGCAGATGGACCCTGATGAAACTGTGCGCGAAGCGGTTGAAGGCGGCATGGGCGAAGCCAAGGCCGCACAGGCGCGGCTTGAAGAAGTTTACGCGGCCTATGCCGAAGAGGACGCCGATTTTGACGCGCTGGCGGCAGAGCAAGCCAAGCTCGAGGCCATCATTGCCACTGCCGGGGATGCCTCCGATCACCAACTGGAAATTGCAGCCGATGCTTTGCGTTTGCCCCCATGGGACGCCATCATTGGCAAACTCTCTGGTGGTGAAAAGCGCCGTGTGGCGCTGTGCCGTTTGTTGCTCAGCCGCCCCGACATGTTGTTGCTTGACGAGCCCACCAACCACTTAGACGCTGAAAGTGTCGATTGGCTCGAATTGTTCTTGCAGCGCTTTCCAGGCACCGTGGTGGCCATTACCCACGACCGCTACTTCTTAGACAATGCGGCCGAATGGATCTTGGAGCTCGACCGTGGCCATGGCATTCCCTACAAAGGCAATTATTCCCATTGGTTGGAGCAAAAAGAGGCGCGCTTGGGCCAAGAACAGCGAACGGAAGACGCACGCACCAAGGCCATGAAAAAAGAATTGGAATGGGCTCGCTCTAATCCAAAAGGTCGCCAAGCCAAGAGCAAGGCGCGTTTGGCCCGCTTTGAAGAACTGAGCGATTACGACTACCAAAAACGCAATGAAACACAGGAAATTTTCATTCCTGTGGCTGAGCGCTTGGGCAATGAAGTTTTTGAATTCACCAATGTCAGCAAGTCTTTCGGCGATCGTTTGCTCATCGACAACCTGAGCTTCAAAGTACCTGCGGGCGCCATCGTGGGCATCATCGGTCCTAACGGTGCTGGTAAATCAACCCTGTTCAAACTCATCGCGGGCAAAGAGCAGCCCGACAGCGGAAACATCAAAGTGGGTCAAACCGTGAAGATGGCCTTTGTCGACCAAAATCGTGACGACCTGTCTAACGAGAAAACTGTTTGGGAAGATGTCTCCGGTGGTCTCGACATCATGACGGTTGGCAAATTCCAAATGCCCAGCCGCGCGTATTGCGGCCGCTTTAACTTCAATGGTGGCGATCAGCAAAAGAAAGTCGGCATGTTGTCTGGTGGTGAGCGCGGTCGTTTGCACTTGGCCAAAACACTCATCGAAGGCGGCAACGTGTTGCTGCTGGACGAGCCTTCCAACGACTTGGACGTGGAAACATTGCGTGCCTTGGAAGATGCTCTGCTCGAGTTTGCCGGCTCCATCATGGTCATCAGCCACGATCGTTGGTTCTTGGACCGCATTGCCACGCACATCTTGGCCGCTGAAGGCGACAGCCAGTGGGTGTTCTTTGATGGCAACTATCAAGAATACGAAGCCGATAAGAAAAAACGTTTGGGCGAAGAGGGTGCCAAGCCCAAGCGCGTGCGTTTCAAAGCTTTGAAATAATTCTTTGAGCTCAGAAAGTTCTGCGCGAGTTGTGCCATGAAACCCATGCGCTTAGAAGACATTCTCTTCAGCCAAGGTTTTGGCACTCGCCGCGTGTGTGCAGGTTTGGTCCAGCAAGGCTACGTGAGTGTGAACGGCGAAGACCAACTAGACCCTGGCGTTTTTTTTGAGCCTGAAAATCTCAAGTTCAAAGTGCAGGGCACAGAGTGGCCTTATTTTGATCGCGCTTACCTCATGCTGCACAAGCCCACGGGCACAGAGTGTTCCCAAAAGCCCTCTACCTGGCCCAGCATTTACACCTTGTTGCCTTCACCCTTGAGGTTGCGTCCGCAAAAGGCGGCTGTGCAGGGTGTCCAAGCTGTTGGTCGTTTAGACCAAGACACCACGGGCTTGTTGTTGCTGACCGATGATGGCAAGTTCATTCACCGCATGAGCTCACCCAAGCACCACATGCCCAAGGTGTATGAGGTCACCACCAAACACGACATCACACTGCAGCAAGTTGAAAAATTGTTGGCAGGTGTGGTGCTGGATGACAGCCCCAAGCCCGTCAAAGCAGCAGCATGTGAAAAAGTCACAGACACCCATTTGAAACTCACGCTCACTGAAGGCAAATACCATCAAGTCAAGCGCATGTTGGCCGCGGTGGGCAACCGGGTGGAGGGTTTGCACCGCAGTGCCATTGGCAATTTGCAGTTGCCCGATGATTTGGCCCCAGGTCAGTGGCGGTGGATTTTGCCCAGCGAACTCGAAAAATTCTTCAAGGCTTGAAGCACGGCATCAGCTTGGTCTTTGTGGGGGCTGTGCCCGCAGTTTTCCAATTTCACCAATTGGGTTTGTAAAACACGTGAGGCAATGTCGTCAATTTGCGCCATGGTGCCGTAGGGGTCGTCTGCACCTTGAATGGCCATCAAGGGCGCATGAATTTTGTTTAAAAGGGGGCGGATGTCAAAATTTCTAAAAGCTTCACTCAACCAAACATCATTCCATTGCCAGAAGGCACATTCCACATCCCTGTGAAAGGGGGCCAAGCGTGGTTTGAGTTTTTCAAATTGATCGCGCGCTTGGGCAATGGCCTTCAGGGAAATGTCTTCCACCATCACATGCGGTGCCATGGCCACGCAGCCCGCCACCTCAAAATGGCTGGCATGGATCAGGGCAATAGAGGCCCCATCAGAATGACCGATCAACAAGGGTTGTTTGACCTTCAAAGCCTGGAGCAATTCAGGCAGCACTTCCAGCGCTTCTCGGTGCATGTAATGGGCTTTGAGTCTGCCTGCGCCGCGAACGTCAGCAATGCCCGCCGACTGCCCGTAACCACGCCTCGAATAAACCCAGCCCTCACAGCCCAGTGCTTGGCACACTTGGGTGGGCCAATCTCGCCATAAGGCCACGCTGCCCAATCCTTCGTGCAAAAAAATTGCCACGGGTCTGGGTTGCTGCGCAGGTAAATAAGGCAAGTTACCAGTGGCTGATGCCAAAGGGATGTGCAGCACTTCCAATTGCGCCCCCTGGATGTCCATCATTTGGCTTTTTGACATCGAAAGATTTTGGCATGAATTGGGTTGGATGCAGTTTGGGACAATCCGCTATTACACTTGCCCCATGATATTTCGCGCTCTGACCATCACCCTCAGTTTGGCCGCCAGCAGTTTGGCCTTTTCCATGTCCGGCAAACCCCAGCCAGCACCGCCAGAGCCGGTTGCATTGGGGCCAACCCCTATTTTCGTGCTCAATTCTCTGGATGGGACGGTCAGTGTGATCGACCCCGAAACATGGACTGAAACAAAGCGCATTCCCACCGGCAAAGAGCCGCACCACCTGTACCTCACCCCCGATGAAAAATCGGTCATCGTGGCCAATGCTCTGTCCGATTCACTCACCTTCATCGACCCGCGTACCGCCGAAGTTCAACGCACGGTTACAGGCATTTTGGACCCCTATCATCTGCGCTTTTCGCCCGACATGAAATGGTTTGTCACGGTGGCCAATCGCTTAAACCACATCGACATTTACAAATGGGATGGCCAAACGCCCACCTTGGTCAAGCGCATCCCATCGTCTAAAACCCCCAGCCACATGTGGATCGACAGCAAGAGCACCACCGTTTGGGCCACCATGCAAGACAGTGATGAATTGGTGGCGGTCGATTTGGCCACGCAAACCATCAAGTGGCGCGTTAAAACGGGCACCATGCCCGCAGACATTTTTGGCACGCCCGATGACAAAACAGTGATGGTGGCCCTTACCGGAGGTGATGGCGTCGAGGTCTACGATGTGTCAAATGGTCCTGCCAAAAAAATCAAAAAAATTCCAACGGGCAAGGGCGCACATGCTTTCAGAGCGGTGGGCGACTTGAAACATGTCTTGGTCAGCAATCGAGTGGCCAACACCATCAGCAAAGTTGACTACATCCAATTCAGTGTGGTCGACCAGTATCCTGGGCCCACGGGCCCCGATTGCATGGACATCACGGCCGATGGCAAAACCATTTTGTTGGCGTCGCGTTGGGCGCAAAAACTCACAGTCATCGATGTGAGTACACGCAAAGTGGTGCGGCAAATTAAAGTCGGCAAGTCACCCCACGGGGTTTGGACATTGGACCATGCCCCGCGTCAGTGATGATGGTTTCAGGCCAATCTGCAGGGCACTGATGCCGACTGCGAAGGGCGTGCTTCTCAGTGCGGTTTTCATGACTGTTCATGCGCAAGCAACAAGCTTTGGGGGTTCCCATCAGGCTTGCCAACGGCCCATTTACCTGACCTTTGACACGGGCCATATGGGCGTAGCGCCCCTCATAGCCGAAGTCTTGAAAAAGCAACAAGTGCCTGTGACCTTTTTTGCAGCGCAAGAACAGACCCAAGAAGGCGACGGCACATTGGGCCAACATTGGGCGTCTTGGTGGGCCGCTCAGGCCGAGCAAGGCCACGACTTTGCCAGCCATACCTTTGACCATGCATATTGGCGTGCTGACCTTGCCGATTCAAAATTTAAAATTCGCCCAAGCGCTGGCAGCCAAGCCGGTCAAGATTTGACATGGGACGCCGCCACATACTGCGCTAATTTGAAAATGGCCTCAGTGCGCTTAGAAGCTTTGACAGGGCGACCCAGCTTGCCCCTGTTCAGAGCCCCCGGTGGCAAGACATCGCCAGCATTGCTCAAGGCTGCCTCGGATTGCGGCTATGCCCATGTGGGTTGGGCCCCTGCAGGTTTTTTAGGCGATGAGCTGTCGAGTCAATCACACCCTAACGACGCCTTGCTCAAAGCAGCCCTGAAAAACATTCGAAGCGGTGATGTTTTGATGGCCCATTTGGGCATTTGGTCGCGGCAAGACCCCTGGGCACCAGCCGTTTTGGAACCCTTGATTGTGGGCTTGAAAGCAAAAGGTTTTTGTTTTGCCAGTTTGCGCCAACATCCGCAATATTCGAAACTCATCAAATGACATTGTTTGGTAAGTCAACATGATTGAAGCACTATCCGATTGGTTTGCCCAAGGGCAGATGATCCTTTTTGAAAATGCGGTCCAGCCCCTTGCTTACGAATTGGGTGCGGGCAACCTACTTGAAGTGGCTTATGAAGGCACGGGTTGGCTGTTGGTGGGTGTGGTGCAAATTGTGCTCATGGTTTGCATCATTGCGCCGCTAGAGCGTTGGCGTCCCGTCGAGCCTGTCACTGATCAAAGCGCCATCCGAGACGATGTGATTTACACACTCATTCACCGCTTGGGCTTGTTCAAGTTGGCCATGTTTTTTACCTTTGAAAATTGGGTGGACGAAGCTTTTGCGCTGTTGCGGGTGCATGGCATGCCCACTTTCAATTTGGATGCTTGGTGGCCGGGCGTGTCAGATGTGGCTTGGGTTAGCTTTCTGATCTACCTGGTGGTGTTGGATGCTGTTCACTATTTGATTCATCGGGGTCAGCACCAATTCAACAGCTGGTGGGCGCTGCATTCTTTGCACCACTCGCAGCGTCAAATGACGCAGTGGACAGACAATCGCAACCACCTGCTCGATGACATCGCCACCACCTTGATATTGACCATCGCGGCCAAATTGATGGGCGTGGGGCCTGGCCAATTTGTGGCGCTGATTGCATTGGGCCAACTGATGGAAAATTTTCAACACGCCAATTTCAAATGCCATTTTGGCAGTTGGGGTGAGCGCTTGCTGGTCAGTCCCCGGTTTCACAGGCTTCACCACGGCATTGGCATTGGCCATGAGTCTGCAGGCCGCAAAACATTAGGCGGGCACAACTTTGGTGTGCTGTTTCCTTGGTGGGACATGCTGCTCAATACCGCAGATTTTTCGGATCGTTTTGAGGACACTGGCGTTCGCGATCAAATTGAAGAGGGACGCCAATATGGACGTGGTTTTTGGGAGCAGCAAATTTTGGGCGTGAAGCGTTTGTTTGAGAAAAGTCCGCAGCCATGAAAAAAATGGTCGATTCATTTTGGCGTGCCATCGCTTATTGTTTGCACCCCAAAGTCATTCTTCTGTCTTTGCTCCCCTTGATTCTCATGGCCGTCATTGTTTTGGGCTTGGGCGCACTTTATTGGGACTTGGCCTTGAATGGTGTGCGCACTTGGATGGAGTCCAGCAGCGCCATGGGTTGGGCATGGGCTTGGTTAGAACGTGTGGGCCTGATCAGCCTGAGGTCGGTGGTCGCGCCCTTGATCATCATCATGGCCGTCACACCCTTGGTGGTGGTCATGTCCTTGTTGGCGGTGTCCTTCATGATGACGCCGGCCTTGGTGAATGTTGTGGCCGCTCGCAGATTTCCCCATCTCGAACGCCTCCAAGGCGGGTCCTTGATGCAGGGTGTTGCTTGGACGATCTTGTCTGTCATTTTGGCCATGGGTGCTTTGGTCCTTACCTTGCCGCTGTGGTGGGTCCCCCCTTTGGCCATGTTGTTGCCCTCTCTCATTTGGGGCTGGCTCACTTACCGTGTCATGGCCTTTGATGTTTTGGCTGACCATGCTTCTGCTACCGAGCGTCGTGAGTTGATGCGGCGCTATCGATTTCCGCTGTTGGGCATGGGTGTGATCACGGGCATGATGGGCGCGGCGCCCACTTTCATTTGGGCTTCAGGCGCTTTGTTTGCCGCTGCCTTTGTCGTGCTCATTCCTGTGGCAGTTTGGATCTATACCTTGGTGTTTATTTTTGCATCACTGTGGTTTGTTCACTATCTACTTCAGGCCCTTGCTGAACTTCGCATCGAGCCCCCAACACTTCACAGCGATTCACCATGAACTCAAGCACCCCCTCGAAACCGCCTGACATTGGCATCATCATCATTGGTGATGAAATCTTGTCCGGCAAACGGACCGACAAACATTTGTCCAAATTCATTGAACTGCTCTCGGAACGCGGTTTGCAACTCTCTTGGGCTGAATACGTCGGCGATTCACCCGACCGCATTACCCGCGCATTGAGCAGAGCCTTTGCCAGCGGCGATATGGTCTTTTCTTGCGGTGGTATTGGCGCTACGCCAGACGACCACACACGTCAATGCGCCGCCAAAGCCTTGGGCCTCAACTTAATGCTTCACCCAGAGGCCAAAGCTTTAATCTTGGAGCGGATGCGCGATACAGCCTTAGAACAAGGCGTCGCATTCGAGCCAGACCGGCATGACAATGTTCATCGCTTGAACATGGGCATGTTTCCCGAAGGCGCGGCCATCATTCGCAACGCTTACAACAAAATTCCAGGTTTCAGTTGCAAAGGGCAGGGACTTGGGCATGTGCATTTTGTGCCTGGATTTCCTGTGATGGCCTGGCCCATGATGCAAGAAAAACTAGATGCTTATTGCCAAACTTGGGGTTCGGCACCCCTGCGCATTGAAAAATCAGTCATTGTGTTTGGCGCCATGGAAGCCACCCTCACACCACTGATGGAGTTGATCGAGGCCCAGCACCCAGACGTGAAGGTGTTTAGTTTGCCCAGCGTCGATCACCCCCAATGGGGAAAACACATTGAACTGGGCGTCAAGGGTACGGCAGAGAATGCGCAAGAAGCTTACACCGCGTTATTGAGCGGGCTTCAGAACTTCGAACTGAAGCTTGGCGCTGAATTGGTGCGCTGATTTTTACTGCACTACAATGGTGCAATCTGGAATTTTCTTGGTGCGTGCGTGAATGCAATAAAATGCTGCTCAACCTGCTGCTAGGCGTCCTCAGAGGGGCACAATAGCGGGCTTGGGATTTGTCGTGGGCCGACTTTGTTGGCACAAAAACTGCATTCCCCGAAAACCAATGATCAACACCAATCCAACTAGGAGAATTTGATGGCAAAGACCGTCGCAGACGTGATGAAGATGGTGAAAGAGAACGAAGTCAAGTTCATTGACTTTCGCTTCACCGACACCCGTGGCAAAGAGCAGCACGTTTCCGTGCCCATTTCCCACTTTGACGAAGACAAGTTTACCGACGGCCATGCATTCGATGGATCTTCCATTGCGGGTTGGAAGGGCATAGAAGCCTCCGACATGCTGTTGATGCCCGATCCCAACACGGCCAACCTCGACCCCTTCTTTGAGGAAACCACCTTGATCTTGGGTTGCGATGTCTTGGAGCCCGGTGACGGTAAAGCCTACGACCGTGACCCCCGTTCTATCGCCAAGCGCGCTGAAGCCTACTTGAAGGCTTCCGGTTTGGGTGACACCGCTTACTTCGGACCCGAGCCAGAGTTCTTCTTGTTCGACGACGTTCGTTTCGGCAGCGACATGTCGGGTACGTTCTTCAAGATCGACGACTACGAAGCGCCTTGGAACACAGGCACAAAAATGGAAGGCGGTAACCGTGGTCACCGTCCCACCGTCAAAGGTGGTTACTTCCCAGTCCCCCCCGTTGACAGCACCCAAGACATGCGCGCTGAAATGTCTCTGATTCTCGAGTCCATGGGCATTCCGGTTGAAGTGTTCCACCACGAAGTGGCTGGTGCAGGACAAAACGAAATCGGTACGCGCTTCAGCACCTTGGTGCAACGCGCTGACTGGACTCAAACATTGAAGTATGTGGTTTGGAACGTGGCCAATGCCTATGGCAAAACAGCCACCTTCATGCCCAAGCCTTTGGTGGGCGACAACGGCTCTGGCATGCACGTTCACCAATCCGTTTGGAAAGACGGCAAAAACTTGTTCGCTGGCAACGGCTATGCAGGTTTGTCAGACTACGCGCTTTACTACATTGGTGGCATCATCAAGCACGCTCGTGCCTTGAACGCCATCACCAACCCCACCACCAACAGCTACAAACGTTTGGTGCCTGGTTTTGAAGCTCCCGTCAAGCTGGCCTACTCTAGCCGCAATCGTTCTGCTTCCATTCGCATTCCGCACGTGGCTTCCGACAAAGGTCGCCGCATTGAAGCGCGCTTCCCCGATCCTATGGCCAACCCTTACCTTTGCTTCTCAGCCTTGCTGATGGCTGGTTTGGATGGCGTGGAAAACAAAATTCACCCAGGCGAAGCCGCTACCAAAGACTTGTACCACTTGCCACCCGAGGAAGATGCATTGGTGCCAACCGTTTGCCACAGCCTCGATCAAGCGCTCGATTATTTGGACAAAGACCGCGCCTTCCTGACCAAGGGCGGCGTGTTCACAGACTCCATGATTGACGCGTACATTGAATTGAAAATGGGTGAAGTCACACGCTTCCGTCAAGCCGTGCACCCCATCGAATACGAAATGTATTACTCACTGTAATTTGCAGCGAGTTTGGGCACCTGAGCCCGACCCCCTAAAAGGACGGCTCAGGCCGTCCTTTTTCATGGCAAGAAAGATTTTGAATGCGCGCCGGTCTTTTATTTGTTTTGATGTCTTCTTTGTCATGGATGCCGTTGTCATCCCTGGCCGATCAAGTCGTTTACAGATGTGGTCAAGAAATCACCAACAAGCCGATGGACGCCAGCGAGTGCCAAAAGCTGGTACCCAGCAGCGCAATCCAAATTGAGGGAACACGGGTGCAAAGCAGCATCCCACCCAAGACGCCAATTTCTGAGAAGGGCGATAGCGTGGTGCAAGATGTGCGTTTACAAGTTTCAAAATCTGAGGCACCCACGCCTCAAGCGCGCCACCAACAAGCTCGCACCATCTTAGAAGATGAATGGCAAAAATTGAGTGCAAAGCATGCTGAATTGGTGCGCACCTACAAGCAAGGTCGTCCAGATTTGATGGCCGGTGAAGACGCTGGACACAGTGCTTACAAGCTGCGTGTTGAAGGCCTTCAAACCAGCCTGCAAAGGGTGGAGCGCGATCTGCAAGCTTTGCGCAGAGAGCTCAGCCGATATCCCCAAAATTGAGTGACTCGATTTTTCATGACAAACAACCCGGCATCTCAGAAAAACAATCGCTTCCAAGCCTTTGATTGGTTGCCCACGCCCATTGCAGTCCTGCAAAGCGATGGCACGGTGGTCTTTGTCAATGCGGAGTTGGAAGATGTGATGGGACAGTCGAGACGAAGCCTAGAGGGCCAGTCGTTCTTCAGTTTTTTCACAGATGCCAAGCCCCTTCAACATGCCTTGGCCGGCGCCAATGCCAATGAATTTGCGGCATTGCGCTACGACGCTGAACTCTTGCGCATCAAACCAGAGGAAATTTTGCCAGTCCACGTGATCGTGGCGCAATCGGACCAGACTGGTGAAGTCATCATTGAGTTGCTGCCGATTCAACAACAAACCAGGCAAGACCGAGAAGAAAGGCTGTTTGATCAGGCGCAAGCCAACAAAGAACTGATTCGCAACTTGGCCCATGAAATTAAGAATCCATTGGGAGGCATTCGTGGTGCCGCACAGTTGCTCGAAATGGAGTTGGATACCAAGGAGCTCACTGAATACACCCAAGTCATCATCCGGGAGGCCGATCGACTGCAAACCTTGGTCGACCGATTGCTGGCCCCACATCGCCGGCCCCATGTGGTGGGTGATGTCAACATTCATGAGGTATGCGAGCGAGTTCGCTCTCTGATCGTGGCCGAATTTCCCAAAGGCTTGAGGGTGTTCAGAGACTATGACATCTCCATTCCAGAGTTCAGGGGCGATCGGGAGCAACTCATTCAAGCCGTCTTGAACATTGCCCACAATGCTTGCTTGGCACTGTCGGAGCGCATTGCGCAGGGCAACGCTGAACTCATTCTCAAAACAAGAATTGCACGACAAAGTACTTTTGGCAAACAACGCTATCGTCTGGCATTGGAATTGCATGTGATCGATAACGGGCCTGGTATTCCAGACTCGATCAAAGACCGAATTTTCTTTCCGCTCATTTCTGGAAGAGAGGGTGGTTCTGGCTTAGGGCTCACGTTGGCGCAAACCTTTGTTCAGCAACACCACGGTTTGATTGAGTGTGAAAGCGCGCCTGGCCGAACTGATTTCAAAATTTTGATTCCTTTGCCCTGATCTGAATGCAGTGCAGCCTCCATAGAGAAAGTAAAGAGACATGAAGCCTATCTGGATCGTAGACGATGACCAATCCATTCGATTCGTCTTGGAGAAAGCGCTTCTGCGTGAGGGCCTTGTCACACGTAGCTTTACCAATCCGAAAGAGGTTTTGGTGGCACTCAATTCTGAGGCCGGACGTGAAGGCCCGCAAGTCTTGGTCAGTGACATACGCATGCCAGGTGGGTCGGGCCTCGACTTGTTGACCGAAGTCAAACAAAAACTTCCCGGCTTGCCCGTCATCATCATGACGGCATTTTCTGATTTGGACAGTGCCGTATCGGCCTTTCAAAATGGCGCATTTGAATACTTGCCCAAGCCCTTTGATTTGCCCAAAGCCATCGAGCTGATTCGCCGAGCCCTGGAAGAAAGCCAGCGCGAAGAAGTGGCCGAAGAATTGATGGCCAGCACCCCAGAGATGCTCGGACAAGCACCGGCCATGCAAGACGTGTTTCGGGCCATTGGTCGTTTGTCTCAAAGCAATGTCACGGTCATGATCACGGGTGAATCGGGTTCAGGCAAAGAGCTCGTGGCCCGCGCGTTGCACAAGCATTCCCCCCGTGCCAATGGCCCTTTTGTGGCCATCAACACGGCGGCCATTCCCAAAGACTTGTTGGAAAGCGAGCTCTTTGGCCACGAGCGCGGCGCCTTCACGGGTGCCCAAACTTCCCGTCGTGGCAGGTTCGAGCAGGCCGACGGTGGTACCTTGTTTTTGGATGAAATTGGCGACATGCCCTTTGACCTTCAAACACGTTTGTTGCGTGTTTTGTCGGATGGACACTTCTATCGTGTGGGCGGTCACAGCGCGGTCAAATCCAATGTGCGTGTGATCGCGGCCACCCACCAAGATTTGGAACAACGCGTGAAGGAAGGGGCCTTCCGCGAAGACTTGTTTCACCGCTTGAACGTCATTCGTTTGCGACTTCCTGCCTTGCGTGAACGCCGAGAGGATGTGTTGGTCCTGACCAAACACTTCTTGGTGCAAAGTGCCCAACAACTGGGTGTTGATCCCAAACGCATTTCAGACCCAGCACTGGAAATATTGAGCCACTTCAATTTCCCTGGCAATGTGCGTCAGCTTGAAAACATTTGTCATTGGCTCACCGTCATGGCACCTGCTCAAATGATTGAAACCAAGGATTTACCCCCAGAGGTTTTGGCTGCCCCAGCAGATACCAGCATGTCTTTGGCGAATTCGGCTGTGGCAGAAATGCCCGCAATCAGAGAGCATGGCGTTGCGTCAAGTATCGCAACGCCCGCGCTCATCAATTTGGGTGCGCATGCAGGTTGGGAAAGTGCTTTGGAAGTAGAGGCCATGCAACTGCTGGGCACCGACCGTCAAGATGTCTGGGACGTCTTGTCCAAACGCTTCGAATCTTTGCTGATTCAGGCCGCACTGGCCACCACGCGGGGCCGGCGAATAGAAGCTGCCGTGAAGTTGGGCATAGGCCGCAACACCATTACCCGCAAAATTCAGGAACTGAAAATAGAAGGCTGAACCTGAATAGCCTTCAGGTTCAGCAGTTGATAGCCAAGCGCTTAGCGAGAGTAAAGCACGCTGCCAGTGTCGGTCACAGCGATGTATTGATTTTGAGCCCGGAACAGCGTTTTCAAGTTGGCAGTGGTGCCGGAAACTTGAGTCGCCCAAGTGATGCCATCGTTGCTTGAAATGATGGTGCCATTGCTGCCCACCACCATGAATTGGTATTGAGCCGACAGTGCGTTGAGGGACGCAGTGGTGTTGGCAGAGCGGGCAGTCCACGTGATGCTGTCGGGGCTGGTCAAGATAGTGCCATTGGCGCCCACCGCCAAGTAGGTGTAAGTGGTGGTGCCATTCAAATAAGTGGAAATAGAACCTACCGCTTTTAAATCGGCTGTGGTGCCAGAGGTTCTGGCAGTCCATGTGAGGCCATCATCGCTCGTGAGGATGGTGCCTGCCGTGCCCACAGCCACCCATTTGCCCGCTGCAGAGAAAGCCACTGCATTCAAGTTGGCCGTGGTGCTTGGGACAGACGTGGGCAAGGTCCAAGTGATGCCATCGCCCGACTTGATGATGGTGCCATTGTTGCCCACAGACACCACCATGCTGCCATTGAATGACAATGCGTTCAGGGTGTTGGAAGTGAGGCTGGAAGCGGCAGTCCAAGTTTTGAGGTCAGAGCTGTAAATAACATTGCCGCCATCTCCAGCCGCCATGAATTTGGAAAATCCAAACTCGGCGGCGTTAAGGTTGCTAGACACCAAGGGTGTGATGGCGCTCCAAGTATCAATCTCCGCGGCACTGGACATGCGTCCGGCTTGCCCCACCGCCACATATTTATAAACGTAGGAATTGGTGGCGGCATCAATGTAAGTGCCATAGGTGATGCCTGTGGTGGTGCCTGTGCCAAGCGCCACACCTGGCTTCCACTCAATGCCCGCTAAGCGAGGCGTGACAGTGACGGTGGGCGTCGCATCGCCACCGGCACCGCCGTTAATTCTGCCTGTGAGGAAAAAGGAATAGGGTGTGCCATTGGACAAGCCTGTCACCACGAAGGGGGACGTGACCTTCATTCTGTAGATGGAGCCCGAAGTGGCCAGCCAGTTGCTTAAATTGACATTTGGATTGTTGGGTGCTGCAAAAATCCAATATTCCACGCCTGGAGTTTGGACCCAGCTGAGCGTCACTTGACTGTCCCCGGCAACAGAGGTGAGGCCACCCACGGGAGGGGCCGGTTTGTTACTGGTGCCGGAGCCGCCACAGGCTGCCAAGATGATGGCTGTGGCCAAGGCCAGCAATGAAACTCGTATCGAATGCAATGACATGAAATTTTTCCTGTGCGGAACCAAATAGACCCCAAATTCTAAGTGACAGTCTTGGGGGTAGTGCCAATAGGAGAGTTTAGGGCTTCGTGCATACTCTTTTCTACGCAAACCTGCCCAGCAGCAATAAATTTAAGGAGTCAATGACATGGACCGTCGAAATTTTTTCCAAAGCTCGGCACTGGTTTCTTCCGGTGCACTATTGGGTTGCGCCACACCCGGCATGGCCCAAAAAAATGTCAAAACACCATTTGACGTTCCGCAAACTTACATCCCAGTGGTGGGTTCGGACGAAATGTACCCCGTTCGTCGTATTTACTGCATTGGCCGCAATTACGCTGCCCATGCACGCGAAATGGGTTCTGACCCAACCCGCGAACCCCCCTTCTTTTTTCAAAAACCCACCGATGCCATTCAGTATGTGGCGGCGGGCACAGTGGCCCCGCACAACTACCCACCCCTCACCAAGAACTACCACTACGAAGCCGAGTTGGTCGCGGCCTTGGGCAAAGGCGGGCGCAATATCCCTGTGGACAAGGCTTTGGAATTGGTATGGGGATACACATTGGGTCTTGACATGACGCGCCGTGATTTGCAGAGGGCCATGGGCGATGAGAAAAAACCTTGGGAAATTGGCAAGAGCTTCGATCAGTCTGCGCCCATTGGGGCACTGCACAAGTTGGCTGCCATTGGCCATTTCACGGAAGGCAACATTTGGCTCAAGGTGAATGGTCAGGTAAAGCAAAGCTCCAACCTCAAGAACATGATTTGGTCCGTTGCAGAGCAGATTAGCAAATTGTCGGAAGCTTTTGAGCTGTTTCCAGGGGATATCATCTACTCGGGTACACCAGAGAATGTCGGACCTGTTGTGCGGGGCGATGTGATTGAAATGCACATCGATCGCTTGCCTAATTTGAGCGTGAAAATTGTCTAAATCTCGAAAGTCAAAATGAACTTGCCCATTGCTTCCATCTTGCTTGCTGGCGCCATACCTTGGATTTGTGCTGGCATTGCCAAGGCGGGGCAAAAAAATTACGACAACCACAATCCCAGAGCATGGTTGGCCTTGCAGACGGGCTATCGAGCGCGTGCCAATGCGGCGCAGGCCAACAGCTTTGAAGCTTTTCCTTTGTATGCCATTGGTGTTTTGTTGGCCATGCTGTCAGAAGTGGCCGATGAGCACATTCAGTTGTGCGCCGTCATTTTCATTGTGGCGCGTGTGGCTTATGTCGCATGCTACATCTTAGACAAAGACAAACTGCGCTCTTTGGCTTGGACCGTGGGAGTGGCAAGCACCGTCACACTTTACGTCTTAAGCGCTGGCCAGTAAATTACTTGCTCCAGGTGTCTTTCAGTCCGGTCGCACGATTGAAGACAAGATTGCCGGCGGCATGGTCCACGCGATCGGCTACAAAGTAGCCATGACGCTCAAACTGAAACTTGCTGTCAGTGGCGCTGGTCTGCAAGGAAGGCTCGCCATAGCCTTGAATGACTTGAAGGCTGTTTGGGTTTAAGCTGGCCAAAAAGTCTTTGCCGCCCGCATCGGGTTGTGCTTCAGAAAACAATCGATCGTACAAGCGCACTTCAAGGCCAATGGCATCCGCTTGCGAGACCCAAGTGATGACACCTTTCACCTTGACACTGTCGGCGCCAGGCGTGCCACTTTTGGTGTCGGGAATGAGTTGCGCCAATACTTCTGTGATCTGACCCTGCTCGTTTTTGAGGGCGCCGGTGCATTCAATCACATGGCCATATTTCATGCGGACTTTGTTGCCAGGAAACAAGCGGAAGAAACCTTTGGAGGGCGTCTCCTCGTAATCGGTGCGTTCTATCCACAGTGTTTTGCCAAACTTGAAATGGCGCTGACCCATGTGGGGATGGTGAGGGTGCACTGGCGCATGACAATCGTCTAAACTGCCGGCACCCATCAGCTCGTCCCAGTTGCTCAGGGTGAGGGGAATGGGATCGAGCACGGCCATGGCCCTTGCGGCTTTGGGGTCGAGGTCGTCTCGCAGGCAGCCTTCTAGGGTGCTGTAGTCAATCCATGAATCGCTCTTGGTGACGCCAATGCGTTCGGCAAAAAGCTGCAAGCTTTCGGGGGTATAACCGCGGCGTCGCAAGCCCACAATGGTGGGCATGCGGGGGTCGTCCCAGCCACTCACTTTGCCCTCGTTCACCAGTTGGGCCAGTTTGCGTTTGCTGGTGATGACATAGGTGAGGTTAAGCCGCGCGAACTCATATTGCTTGGGGCTGGGGGCCGCCAGCAATGGCATGAGTGACGTGCCATCTGACAACGTGTGGCTTTCGCTCAAGCGCGCCATGAGCCAATCGTAAAAAGGCCGCTGGTCTTCAAATTCCAAGGTGCAAATGCTGTGGGTAATTTGCTCAAGCGCATCCTCAATGGGGTGCGCAAAGGTGTACATGGGGTAGATGCACCAAGTGTCGCCCGTGTGGTGGTGGGTGGCCCTGCGAATGCGGTAGATGGCCGGATCGCGCAGGTTGATGTTGGGCGAGGCCATGTCAATTTTGGCGCGCAATACAGCAGCGCCATCGGCCAAAAGGCCGTTGCGCATGTCGCGAAAACGAGCCAGGTTTTCTGCGGTCGTGCGTGTCCGAAAAGGGCTGTCCTTGCCGGGGGTGTTGAAGTCGCCGCGGTTAGAGCGCATGTCTTCGGCAGATTGCTCATCGACATAGGCCAAGCCAGCCAGGATCAGAAATTCAGCCGCGCGGTACATGAAGTCAAAGTATTCGCTGGCTTGGTACAAATGCGAGGTGCCATGGGCATCCCAATGAAAGCCCAACCACTTCACTGCGTCCAAAATGGAACGGACGTATTCGGTGTCCTCTTTTTCTGGGTTGGTGTCGTCAAAGCGCATGTGGCACACACCGCCGTAGTCTTTGGCCAAGCCAAAGTTCAAGCAGATGCTTTTGGCGTGGCCAATGTGCAGATAGCCATTGGGTTCGGGCGGAAACCGGGTGCGAATTTTGGCAGGATCTGGATTTCCCTTGGCATGGTGGGCAGCATCGCCCGGCGTACCGGCCCACTTTCGTTGTGCATAAGTGCCATGGGCCAAATCCGATTCAATGATTTGACGCAAAAAATTGCTGGCATTGGGGGCGTCTCCAGACGCGGGGCTGGTGTTGGCTTTGTCGTGGGCTGTGCTCATGGCTTGATTTTAGGGGCAGTCAATGGGGCTAGGTCACCATCCAGAGCGATAATTAAGCGATATCTAAGGAGCCCGTTGTGGATTTCATGTTGTTAGCCAAAGCCGCCATCATGGGTGTGGTGGAGGGATTGACCGAATTTTTACCCATTTCCTCAACAGGTCATTTAATTCTGGCGGGGGCCTTGCTTGGGTTTGATGACGAGAAGTCCAAAGTCTTTGACATCGCCATTCAAACCGGCGCCATCTTCGCCGTCATCTTGGTGTACTGGGAAAAAATTTACAGCACCGTGAAAGCGTTGCCCTACCAAGTGCAAGCGCAACGCTTTGTCATGAATGTGATCATTGGATTTTTTCCCGCGGTCTTGTTGGGCTTGTTGTTTGGCAAGATCATCAAACAACATTTGTTCATCCCTGAGGTGGTGGCCGTCACCTTCATTGTGGGTGGCTTGGTCATTTTGTGGGCAGAAAGAAGACCACCTTCTACCGTCCGAATTCGTGTCGTCGAAGACATGCGTGGTCGTGATGCACTCTTGGTCGGCTTGGTGCAGTGCCTGGCCATGGTGCCAGGCACCAGCCGCAGTGGCGCAACCATCATTGGCGGCATGTTGCTCGGACTTTCGCGCAAAGCTGCCACCGATTTTTCTTTCTTCTTGGCCATCCCCACACTCATTGGAGCGGGGGTTTACAGCCTGTACAAAGAGCGCGCCTTGTTGTCTCTTGACGATATACCCATGTTTGCCGTGGGCTTGGTGGTGTCTTTTGTCAGCGCTTGGATTTGTGTCCGCTGGTTGCTTAAATACATCGCCAGCCACAGCTTCGAGGTGTTTGCTTGGTACCGAATTGTCTTTGGTTTGGTGGTACTGGGCACCGCTTGGTCAGGCCTCGTGACGTGGGCGCCTTAAGCCTTTGAGTCCAGGTTGAGCAGGGCCGCTTCCACAGCAGCGGCAGTGGCGATGGGTTTTTCCATCGGAAAGAGATGTGAGCCATCAAGCCACATCACGCGGCCCTTGGATATTTTGTCGGTGAGCTCGGTGCCGCCCAATTGCATTTCTCTGGAATGCGTGCCGCCAATGAACGCCAAAGGGCACTTCAAGGGGTGACGTTTGAGCATCGATGGCAAGTTGTGCGGCAGGGTGTTGTAGATGGCAGTTTCTACATCGCGGTCAAAGCTCAAAACACGCTCCCCATTGACCTCTTGTGTGCCATGCTGGGCATAGTCTAGAAGTGCCTCAGGATGCCAGTGCGCAAAGGCCCGCTTGTGTTGAAAGTGAGCCACGACGGCTTCCAAATTGGGCCAATGTTGACGACGTGATTTACTTTTTTTGCCGGGGCTCATGGCGCCCATCCATGGGGTTTTCTTGGCCAACTGGAGCGCACTGGCTTTCCAACCCGACACGATGGGGGAGTCGAGCAACACCACGCCAGCAACCATGTCTGGGTGTTGAGAGGCGCACATCAGGCTGAGCAGGCCGCCCAAAGAGTGGCCCACCAAAAAGGGCTTGCGGCCAGTTTGGTTCAAAGTGAGTTGTGCAAATTCAGCCAATTCATCCACCAAATGAGGCCAATTGCTGCTGACGGGAAAGCGTGGGTTGTGACCCAATTTTTCAATGGCACTGACCGCAAAGCCACGACGACTCAGCTCCTGGGTGAAGCTGCCATAGGTGCCGGCTGGAAACCCATTGCCATGAGAAAAAATAACGCTGTTCATCAAATTAATTTTTCTTCGGGTGTGGCTATTTTTTTAAGAGGTTGGTGTTTGCCTGACAACTTCAAAGGAATTTGAGTGGCCTCGCCGTTCCAAACGGGGTCTTCCAAACTGTCAAACATTTCACGCAGTTTGCTACCCCAGTTGTCTCTGAGCATGTTGAAGTAGGGGTTGTGTTCGTCGATGCACACCACGCGGTCGCTTTGCAATTGATCGGCTTCGTACACCACCATGTCCAGTGGCAAGCCCACCGACAAGTTGGATTTGAGGGTGGAGTCCATCGACACCAAGGCACATTTGGCGGCTTCGTCCAACGGGGTGAGGGGTGTGATCACGCGGTCGAGAACAGGCTTGCCGTATTTGGATTCGCCAATTTGAAAATAAGGTGTCTCGGCCGTGGCTTCAATGAAATTGCCAGGTGAGTAAATTTGATAAAGGCGCATCCCTTCGCCTTTAATTTGCCCACCAAAAATCATGGACACATTGAAATCAACGCCACCCGCTTTGAGGGCCGCCGCATCGCGTTCGTAAACATGACGCACCGCAGAACCCAAAACTCGGGCTGCATCAAACATGCTCTTGGCATTCCAGATGGTGATAGGTTCGGCATCGGGATGGTCTTGAATTTTTTCAACCTGAAGCATTTCACGCACTGACTGAGAAATGCTGAGATTGCCGGCTGACAGCAAAACCATGAAACGATCACCCGCTTTTTCATAGATGATCATTTTGCGGTAGGTGCTGATCATGTCGAGGCCGGCGTTGGTGCGTGAGTCAGATAAAAAAACCAGACCGGCACGGGTTTTGATGGCAACGCAATAAGTCATCAGAGGTCCTTGATGAAGAATGTTAATTTTCAGAGCGCTTTAGCACGCGCTGCAAACTGTACAGGGCTTCTAAAGCTTCGCGGGGACTGAGGGTATCGGGATCGATTTGCTTCAATGCGGCTTCCAGCGCCGAGGGGCTTTCATTGATGACATTGGGAGGAGGGGCAAACAAGTCCACCTGAACCCGATCTTGGTTGGCACCTGCTTCCAAAGCCGTCAACGCATGCCGCGCATGGTTCAAGACCCCCGTGGGCATGCCCGCAAGGCGTGCCACTTGGACCCCATAACTCTTGCTGGCCGGGCCAGCTTGAAGTTCATGCAAAAACACAATGTCGTTGCCCGACTCCGTGGCGCCCACGTGCATGTTCAAGGCGGCATGGTGGGTGGCGGGAAACTCAGTCAACTCAAAGTAATGCGTGGCAAACAGCGTGAAAGCTTGGGTTTTGTCATGCAAGTGCGTGGCAATGCCGCTGGCCAGAGCCAGTCCATCAAAGGTCGACGTGCCACGACCGATCTCGTCCATGAGCACCAAAGACAATGGCGTGGCACTGTGCAAAATTTGCGCGGCTTCGGTCATCTCCAGCATGAAGGTCGATTGCGCATTGGCCAAGTCATCGGCTGCACCGATGCGGGTGTGGATGGCGTCAATGGGCCCCAATCTGCAACTGCTGGCGGGGACATAACTGCCGATACTGGCCAACAACACAATCAGTGCCACTTGTCGCATGTAGGTGGACTTGCCGCCCATGTTGGGGCCAGTGATGATTTGCAAACGTTGTTTGTTGTGCAACAAGCAGTCGTTGGCAATGAAGCTGCCACCTGTTGTTTCAGCCAAACGTGCTTCGACCACAGGGTGACGCCCTTGCCTGATTTCAATGCAAGGTTCTTTGGCAAATTGGGGCGCACACCAGTTGAGGGTGGTGGCGCGCTCTGTGAGCGCGCAAAGGGCGTCCAACTGCGCCATGGCCTGCGCTAACTTGGTGAGGGCTTGGATGTGCGTTTGCAATTGCTCGAGCAGCAAATCGTACAAGTATTTTTCTCGGGCCAAGGCCCGTTCTTGCGCAGACAAAGCCTTGTCTTCAAAGGCTTTGAGTTCGGGCGTGATAAAACGCTCAGCATTTTTCAAAGTTTGACGGCGTCGATAGTCGTCTGGCACTTTGTCGATTTGGCCTTGCGTCACTTCAATGTAGAAACCATGAACTTTGTTGAACTGCACCCGCAAATTGGCAATGCCAGTGCGAGCCTTTTCGCGAGTCTCGAGCTCAAGTAAAAAATCGTCACAATTGGTTTGAATGGCGCGCAATTCATCGAGCTCTGAATCCAAACCATGTGCCATGACGCCGCCATCGCGAATCAGGTTGGCAGGTTCCTCCAAGATGGCTTGCTGAAGTATTTCAATCAGACCCGCGGGTGGCTGCAAATCAAAGTGAATGTCATGCAACAACTTGGTGGGTGACAAGTGTCCCAGCGTTTCTTGCAAGTGGTACGCCAAGGCGGCCGAGCGAATCAGTGCATTTTTAAGGGCCACCAATTCGCGCGGACGCACTTGTTTGAGGGCTATGCGCGCGGTGATGCGTTCCACATCGCTGGCACCTTTCAGTTGCTCTCTCAGTCGCGACCCAATGGCCACGCAGCTTTGCGCCGCTGCGCTGTTGTCATTCAATTGATCAATGGCGGCCAAGCGCTCTACCGCGATTTGTCGATCTCTGGGTGGATTCAGCAACCACTGTTTGAGCTGGCGGCTGCCCATGCCAGTCATGCAAGTGTCTAGCAAAGAGAAGAGGGTGGGCGAGTCTTCACCGCGCAAAGTTTGCGTTAGTTCTAAGTTGCGGCGCGTGCTGGTGGGCAAGTCAATCAGGTCATTGGCCTTTTGCACCTTGAGTTGCGATACGTGCGGCAGTGATCGACCTTGCGTGTGTTCTGCATAGGTGAGTAAGGCACCTGCTGCTGCATGCGCATGGCCCAGATTCTCTGCATCCCATGCGGCCAAACTGGCCACGTTGAGTTGCTTGAGTAACTTGCCATGTCCCAATCCGGCTTCGTATTGAAAATCGGGTCGCAGCGTCAGCGACAAGGGCATGCCGCGCTGTCCCAAACGCATCGCCTGAAGTTGCTGCTCCCATTTGGGTGTGATGCTGGCGCTGACCAATAACTCGATGGGCGCAATGCGTTCTAACCAGTCGGCCAATTCATCGTGTGTGCATTCGGCCAAATGCAAAATGCCCTGCGTCACACTGAGCCAAGCCAAGCCGCATGCATTGCGCGGCGCAATATGCAAGGACAACAGCAAGGCTTCATTTTTGTCGGACATGAGCGCAGTGTCTGTGAGCGTGCCGGGTGTGACCACCCTGACCACCTTGCGCTCCACAGGTCCTTTGCTGGTGGCCACATCGCCTACTTGTTCGCAAATCGCCACCGACTCACCCAGCTTGATGAGTTTGGCCAAATAATTTTCAACCGAATGAAACGGCACGCCCGCCATGGCAATGGGTTTGCCTGCAGTTTGTCCGCGGTGGGTGAGGGTGATGTCCATGAGGCCAGCGGCACGCTCGGCATCTTCAAAAAACATTTCATAGAAGTCACCCATCCGGTAGAAAACCAGGGTGTCAGGAAACTCCGCCTTGATGCGCAGATACTGCTGCATCATGGGCGTGTGGGCACTCAGGTCGAGCGCGTCTGTCATGGCTTAGATCGGGCTGTCCGTTGACGATTGGGGTGCTTGCTCTTCCTTGATGTCAGCCGCACGCATGGCCGCTTTTTCGCCTGCACTTGCAAATTTGCTGTACTTGCTAAGGATCGGCACAAGTTGGCCATAAATTTTAGGTGTGCCTGCCAAGCATTCTTTTTGATCTAAAAAGTCTGCCTCTCCCGTAAAGTTGCCCACCAAGCCGCCGGCTTCAGTGACCAGCAAGGAGCCCGCTGCAACATCCCAAGGCTGAAGACCTGTTTCAAAGAATGCATCGGTAAAGCCTGCTGCCACATAAGCCAAGTCCAAGGCTGCCGCACCGGGGCGGCGCAGGCCAGCGGTGCGTTGCATCACTTCGCCCATCATGCGCAGGTACTGGTTGAAGTTATCGCCTGGACGAAAGGGGAAGCCGGTAGAAATAAGGCACTCGTGCATTTGGGTGCGCTTGCTGGTGCGCAGACGTCGGTCGTTCATGTAAGCACCGCGGCCTTTGGTGGCTGTGAACAAATCGTTGCGTGAGGGGTCATAGACCACGGCTTGTTCGACTTTGCCGTTGACGGCCAGCGCAATGCTGACGCAGTAAACCGGAAAGCCATGGATGAAGTTGGTGGTGCCATCGAGCGGGTCGATGATCCAAACGTGGTCGGCATCGGGGTTGCCGTGTGTTTTGCCAGACTCTTCGGCCAAGATCCCATGATGCGGATAGGCCGTGAGCAGTGTTTCGATGATGGTGTTTTCGCTGGCCAAGTCGACCTCGGTGACAAAGTCATTCACTTGTTTTTGCGAAATTCGAACGGCCTCCACGTCCAGGGCTGCGCGGTTGATGATGGCGCCGGCGGCGCGTGCAGCCTTAACGGCCACGTTGAGCATGGGGTGGAGATTGGTCGACATGAATTTTGAAGAGCGAGAACAAGGGCGCTGTGTTCGATGACAGAAGCGAATGGCGCATTTTCCCATGAAATTTGTGCCATCCACCCATGCACCGGTTCAAATTGAAGCATTCAGCGCCAAGGAACTGGGACAATACAGGCCATGCGAACCCGTTTTATCCTGATAGAAACCAGTCATCCCGGCAATGTCGGGGCTGCTGCTCGAGCGCTCAAAGTCATGGGCTTTGATGAAATGGTGCTGGTGGCACCGCGCTATGCCAATGTGCTGCGCAAGGAAGAGACCATTCAAAGGGCCAGTGGCGCCACCGATGTGCTGGACAAAACCCGCATCGTGGACACTTTGGAAGAGGCCCTTGACGGCATTTCACACTTGTGTGCCACGGCCATGACCCCCAGAGATTTCGGTCCTCCCACACGCTCACCCAGAGAGCACTTTGAAAATGATCTCGGTCTGCGAGCTTCTCCAATTGCACACGAGGGCAATGCGCCAAACCCAGGCCCTGCTCAGTCCATTTCGTCCATCGGCTTTTTGTTTGGCTCTGAGCGCTTTGGCATGAAAAACGAGGATGTTTACAAGTGCCATGTGGCCTTGTCGATTCCAACTCATCCGGAGTTTGGCTCGCTCAATTTGGCGGCGGCCATCCAGTTGGTCGCCTATGAATGGCGCTTGGCTTTGGGTGGCTTTACGGTGGCATCGCCCGCGGCAGAGTCGCCCTTGGCCGATGCCGCACAAGTGGCGGGTTTGTTAGGACATTGGGAGAAAGCTTTGGTCGACATTGGCTTTCTAGACCCAGCAGCGCCCAAAAAACTCATGCCACGTTTGAACCAATTGTTCAACCGGGCCAACTTAACGCCAGAGGAAATCCATATTCTCAGAGGTGTTGCTAAAGCCATGATCGAAACGGCTCAGGCAAAAAGGTAGACTTGGCCAAAACAAAAGAAGCTTATGTTTGCACGCCTCCATTCCGACATCCAATGCATCCTCGATCGAGATCCTGCTGCCCGTACAGCTTGGGAGGTACTCACCTGCTATCCAGGTTTGCATGCAGTGGTGTTGCATCGCTGGGCACATGCCTGCTGGCGCGCAGACTTTAAATGGTTGGGCCGGTTCATCTCTAACTTCTCGCGATGGATCACAGGCATCGAAATTCACCCCGGCGCCAAGCTGGGAGAGCGCGTATTTTTTGACCACGGTATGGGCATTGTGATCGGTGAGACCGCCGAAATTGGCGATGGCTGCACCATTTACCATGGCGTGACCTTGGGCGGTACCTCACTTTACAAAGGTGAAAAGCGGCACCCCAGCTTGGGCAAGGATGTGGTCATTGGTGCAGGCGCCAAAGTGCTGGGCGGCTTCTTGGTGGGCGATGGCGCCAAAGTGGGCTCCAATGCCGTGGTCACCAAACCCGTTCCAGCGGGAGCCACTGCCGTTGGCAATCCTGCCCGCATCATTCAAGAAGATGCCGATGTGAAGCGTGAAGTCACAGCTTCCAAAATGGGTTTTTCTGCGTATGGCATCACGCAAAACGACGATCCTTTGTCGCAGGCCATGCGCGGTCTCATTGACAACGCGGCCAGCCAAGAACATCAAATTTCAATGCTTTGGCAAGCCCTTGAAAAAATGAATGCCGGGCAAGGCAGCCCAACGTCCATTCAGATGCCCAACGATGCGGCCAAGCGCGAATCATTTGAAGCTGACAAGCTCAACCAGTTGGTTGGCAAGTAGTTCTGCTAGCTTAGGTGCGCGTTGGGCGCACTGCCGTTTTGGGTCGAAAGGCTTTGCACACATCGTCATGTGTTTCTAAGTAGGGCCCGCCTATCAGGTCAATGCAATAAGGCACGGCCGCAAAAATGCCATGCGCCACGGTTTGTCCTTGGTTATCTTTCAAGCCTTCCAGTGTTTCTGCAATGGACTTGGGCTGACCCGGCAAATTGATGATCAGGCTTTGATCGCGGATGACGGCCACTTGCCTCGACAGAATGGCGGTGGGTACAAACTTCAAACTGATTTGACGCATTTGTTCCCCAAAGCCGGGCATCTCTTTGTGGGCCACTGCCAAAGTGGCTTCGGGCGTGACGTCTCGCAAAGCGGGGCCGGTCCCGCCTGTGGTGAGTACCAAGCTACAGCCCGCTTCGACCAGTTCAATCAGGGTGGCACTGATTTGGGCCATCTCATCGGGGATCAGGCGGGCTTCAAATTGCAAAGGATTTTGCAGGGCCTTGCTCAGCCATTCTTTCAGCGCTGGCAAGCCTTTGTCTTCGTACACCCCCGAGCTGGCGCGGTCGCTGATGGACACAATGCCAATCTTGACAGGGTCAATGGTTGTAGCGGGGGGATTTTGCAATTCGGTCATGGCAAAGGCTCAATGTTGTGGGTCGTCGGTCGAAGCTGGGTTGGTCCTGTGGTCATCGCCATGCTCTGCATTGTGGGCATTGTTCAGCTCTGCTCGCACCAACTGAAAGATGTCTCGATAAGCACGGCTTTGGCGTGGCGCCAGTCCTTGTGAAACGCTGGCCGCAGTCATGGCTGGCGCGTCCTTCCGAGCTTGCCTAATGAGAGCGCGCAATTGCTGGCTGTCGGTGTCTGGAAAACTCTTGAGCCAATCACTGCAGGCCTCGTCTTCGCTGATCAGGCGGTCACGCCATTGTTCTGCCAAGTGCAGTTGAAGCGTTTCTTGGGCTGAGCCTTGGCTTTGTTCTTGAAGCGCTGCTTTGACACCCTCGACGACCTCGTCGTCCAATTTGCGCATCAGTTTGCCGATGAATTGCATTTGCCGTCGTTTGCCTTCAAAGTTGGTAATGCGTTTGGCGTCTGCCACGGCGTCCACCAGTTTTTCTGGGAGATCGACTTTGGCCATCAGGTCGGGCCGCAAGTCCAACAGGCTTTCGCCCAGTTTTTGAAGCTCATCGCTCTCTTTTTTCAGTTCCGTTCGGCTGGGCTCATCGCCACCCTTCAGCTCACGTTTGAGCTCCAGGTCGAGTTCGCTGCCTTCTGCAACAAATTGACCTTGAACGAAATAACCTTTTTTGAATTTACGGGACATGTGAGCTCTTCAGACTTTTCAGCGGGACGGCAAGTATCATAGCCTTCATCGAGAATTCCACTGAATCGACAGTTTTGACCCAATCGCCCCACATGATGAAAAAAACCCAAACACGCGACTCGCAAACTTCCCATCAAGCACCCACCTCATCTGCTGGCAAAGCCATGACATCTCGGGCCCACGATGGCTTCAGTTACAGCCGAGACTTCTTTGAGTGTTTGGTTGACTCTGCTTTGAAACATGCCAAAAAAATAGGCGCCACCGATGCAGGTGCAGAAGCTTCCGAAGGCTGTGGATTGAGTGTCAGTGTGCGCAAGGGCGAGCTTGAAACGGTGGAACGCAATCGTGACAAATCATTGGGCGTGACGGTGTACGTGGGCCACCGCCGCGGCAATGCCAGCACCTCCGATTTTTCGGAAGCAGCCATTCAACAAACGGTTCAGGCCGCTTTAGACATTGCGAGGTTTACCGCAGAAGACCCTACTGCGGGTTTGCCAGAAGAGGAAGACATTGCCCAGCAGCACCTCGATTTAGATTTGTTTCACCCTTGGACGGTCACCAGCGAACAGGCTGCAAAGCTGGCTTTGGCTTGCGAAGAAGCAGCCCTTCGAACCAGTAAGCGCATTACCAACAGCGAAGGTGCGGGCGTGTCGGCGCAGCAAAGTCATTTTTTCAGTGCACACACCCATGGCTTTCGGGGCGGTTATGCCAGTTCAAGGCACAGCATGTCGGTTGCGCCCATTGCGTCTTTGCCTGGAAAAAACGCAGAGATGCAAAGGGATGCATGGTTTACCTCGATGCGTGCTGCAGAGGAAATGGCGGCGCCTGAGTTGGTCGGGCGTTATGCAGCAGAGCGAGCGCTCAGCCGCTTAGGCAGCCGAAAAATTCCCACCACCGAATGTCCTGTTTTGTTTGAGTCGCCTGTGGCAGCCGGTTTGTTGGGTGGTTTTGTGCAGGCTGTCAGCGGTGGTGCTTTGTATCGCAAAAGCAGCTTTTTGCTTGATTCATTGGGCAAGCAAGTGTTTCCCAAGCACATTCAAATTTCAGAAGACCCGCATGTCATGCGCGGCAAAGGCAGCTCGCCGTTTGACAACGAAGGTGTCAAAGGCCAGAAGCGCCAAGTGGTGTCCAATGGTCGTGTGGAAGGCTACTTTTTAAGCACTTACTCAGCCCGTAAATTGGGCATGAAAACCACGGGCAATGCAGGCGGCTCGCACAACTTGGTGCTGTCTTCCAAGCTCACCCGTTCCACCGACGACTTAAAGGCCATGCTCCAAAAATTGGGCACAGGTTTGTTTGTCATTGAGTTGATGGGACAGGGCGTCAATTACGTCACGGGCGACTACTCTCGAGGTGCTTCAGGCTTTTGGGTAGAGAACGGTGAGATTGCGTTCCCCGTGCACGAAATCACCATTGCCGGCAATTTGAAAACGATGTTCAAAGGCATTGAAGCTGTCGGTGCCGATACCTACAACTACGGCGCAAAAACAATTGGCTCGGTGCTGATCAATCGCATGAAGCTTGCGGGCACCTGATGCTGGCGCCTGAACTGTTGGCGGCCATGGCCTCTGGCTGTTGGGCTGTGGGTGCTTTGTTTTCGGCCACAGCCTCCAACCAAATGGGGGCCTTTGCTTTCACGCGATGGCGATTGTTTTTTGCCATGATCTTGCTGTGGGGCGCTGCTTTTTATGTCGGACGATGGCCAGAACTCACCTGGGAGAGTGTGGCTTGGTTGTCAGTCTCCAGTTGGATCGGTATCTTGGTCGGCGATACAGCCTTGTTTGTGTGCATGAACCGACTCGGTCCGCGCAGATGTGGCGTTTTATTTGCCACGCATGCGCTTTTTTCTGCCTTGTTGGCTTGGTTATTTTTAGGCGAAACGCTGTGGGGCATGACCCTGATGGGCAGCAGTGTGCTGGTGTCAGGTGTGATGGTGGCCGTTGTGTGGGGGCGCCGTGAAGATGAAAACCATCGATGGGAAAACACGCAAGGTACTTTATGGGTGGGTGTGTTGATGGGCCTTTTGGCCGCAGTCGGTCAGGCGGTGGCAACGCTCATGATCAAGCCGTTGATGAGTACCGGAATTGACGCTGTCTCGGCTTCCGCCGTTCGAGCCACCGCCAGTTTTGTGGCGCATTTGCTTTTGTTGTGGGCTGGTCTGGGTTTGTCTAAAGTGGTCAACCCATTGAATTGGAAAATATTGCTGAACACGGCGCTGAGTGCTGCCGTGTCCATGGTGATTGGCATGACTTTGATTTTGCAAGCGCTTCAAACGGGGCAGGCTAACTTGGTTGCCATCTTTTCGTCCATCGCCCCAGTCCTTTTGCTGCCATTGTTGTGGGCTGTCTATCGCCGTAAACCAGCCGCTGGCGCTTGGTGGGGCGGCGCCATGACCGTGGTCGGAAGCGCCATGATCATGAGCTCCAAAATTTAATTGGGGTCAAAATAATTGGGGTCAGATGAACATTAATTTCCAATCAGGGGTGACAAAGGCTAAGGGGGGCTGAACGATTTCTGGTACCCCAGTATGAGGAAGCCCCCTTAGCCTTTGTCACCCCTGATTGACCAAATTAATGTTCATCTGACCCCAATTATTTGCTCAGCCGGCGAGGGCGGCTTTGACGGCGGCGGAGACTTGGCCCATGTCGGCTTTGCCGGCCAGTTGGGTTTTGACGGCGCCCATCACTTTGCCCATGTCGCCTGGGCCTGTGGCGCCCAGGGATGCCACGATGGCTTGAACTGCAGCGCTGACTTCTTCGGCAGACATGCGGGCTGGCAAGTAGGCTTGCAACACCACCATCTCGGCCTTTTCTACGCCCACCAAATCTTGACGGGCTGCTAGTTCAAATGCGGCGATAGAGTCTTTGCGTTGCTTGACCAACTTGTCGACGATGGCAATCACCGCGGCATCGTCCAACACCACACGCTCATCCACTTCTTTTTGCTTCATGGCGGACAGCAAGAGACGGATGGTGCCCAAGCGCGCAGTGTCTTTGGCACGCATGGCTGTTTTCATGTCTTCTGTGATTTGGTCTTTGAGGCTCATGGTGTTTCCTGCTGGTGAGGTCAATGGAATGATTTTGCATCGTTCGACGGAATGAGTGCAATTCAAGAAATAAAAAAGCCCGCTTGAGCGTCCTCCGGCGGGCTTTTGCTTGGCCCCGGAGGGCTTCGCAGTTTCAAAGATTCAGATGAAGCTTTGAATGAAGAGAACTAACTGGCGAAGCAGATTAGTACAGCTTCTTGGGCAATTGCATGCTGCGCACGCGCTTGTAGTGGCGCTTCACAGCGGCCGCTTTTTTGCGCTTGCGTTCTGTGGTGGGTTTTTCGTAAAACTCACGGGCACGCAGGTCGGTCAACAGACCGAGTTTTTCAATGGTGCGTTTGAAGCGGCGAAGTGCGACGTCAAACGGCTCGTTTTCTTTCACGCGAATGGTGGTCATGGATTTCAATGGTTCCAAATTATGCCGACTGACATTGAGAGGGAAGATCGAGCCCTTACAAGCAGTTTCGGCGGGTTCCCCGTCACGAACTAGTATTTGGCAGACGGAGGATTGCCAGCAAAGCCTGAGATTATAGCCCTAGGTTTTAGGGCGTTTCAAGAGAAATTTGGTGTTTTTGTTTCAATGCGTGGGCGCAGGCAAACGCACTAGACCATGCCCATTGAAAGTTGTAGCCGCCTAGCCATCCTGTGACGTCGACCACCTCTCCAATGAAATAAAGACCGGCCTGCTTGGATTCCATGGTTTGGGAGGACAAATCGCGTGTGTCGACCCCGCCCAGGGTGACTTCGGCCTTTTTGTAGCCTTCACTGCCGTTGGGCGTGAGGGGCCAGTGGCTGAGTTTTTCGGCCAATTGGACCAAGGCTTTGTCGCTGGCTTCGGCCACCGGGCGCTGCCATTGGGGGTCTTGGGCCACCCAAGCGTCGGCCAGCCGATGGGGCACCCAGGCGCCCAATTCGTTGGCAATCAGCTTTTTAGACCGGGTCTTGGCTTGCATCAGCGAGCCTTCAATGTTTTCTTGCGGGGCCAGGTTCAACTGAAGGAGCTGTCCTTCGCGCCAATAGCTGGAAATTTGCAAAACTGCCGGGCCAGACAGTCCTCGGTGCGTGAACAACAGGTCTTCATCAAAACGCATGTGAGTTTTTTTGGCGCCAGTTTCGATGCTCACTGGCAAGGACAGCCCTGCCAAAACAGCATAGGACGCCCATTCGGCGCTATCAAAAGTCAGAGGAACCAAGCCTGGCCTTCTGGCCACCAAACGCAAACCAAATTGTTCGGCAATTCGATAGCCGAAATCGGTGGCGCCAATTTGCGGAATAGACAAGCCGCCCGTGGCAATCACCACAGAGCGCGCTTGAACATCACCTTGAACGGTTTGCAATTTGTAGCCCGCGCCTTCTACAGCGATGGCCTGAACGCCGCATCCGTGCAAGCGCCTCACGCCCCCTTTGTCGCATTCTTGGAGCAGCATGTGAATCAGGTCTTCGGACGACCGATCGCAAAACAATTGCCCTTTGTGTTTTTCATGAAAAGGAATCTTGTGGGCTTGCATCAAATCAATGAAGTCTTGCGCGGTGTAGCGAGACAGAGCACTGCGGCAGAAATGCGGGTTCTCACTCAAAAAGTGTTTGTGAGGCGCGCTGGCATCGATCAGGCGGTTGGTGAAGTTTGACCGGCCTCCTCCCGAAATGCGAATTTTCTCGGCCACCTTGACGCTGTGATCCAACAACACAACAGACAAGCCCAGCTGCCCAGCCACACCTGCACAAAAAAGGCCAGCAGCGCCGGCGCCAACGATCACCACATCACATGTTTGCATGCAATGGGAGTGTAGGGGCAGTTGAGTCCGTTTGAAAAATTTGGGCGCAAGCTTGCACCACATTGCCCACGATAAAGATGCTGGGACTTTGGAGTCCCGTTTCTTGAAGCGTCCGTTGCAGGTGCGAGAGCTGGGTCAGCGCTTGACGTTGATGCGGCAGGGATGCGTTTTCAATGATGGCCACGGGCGTGTCTGCGGACAGACCTGTGAGAAGTTCTTTTTGAATGGTCTCAGCGCCACTCACGCCCATGTAAATGACCAAGGTGAGCTTGGAATCTCGTGCTGTGGCCGCAAGCTGGCGCCAGTCGGTGCCCTGGTCGCCAGACTTGGCGTGGCCCGTCACAAACACCACACCATGGGCATGTTCACGGTGAGTCAGGGGCGCGCCCAAGCTGGTGATGGCCGCCAGGCCGGAGGTGATGCCATTGATGACAAACACTTCAATGCCCACGTCTCGCAGATGTTCAACTTCTTCGCCACCTCGACCAAAAATAAAGGGGTCACCGCCTTTGAGGCGCACCACAGTTTCACCTTCGTGAACTGCATTGATCATGAGCTTTTCGATGAAGGCTTGGGGTGTGCTTTTGCAGCCACCCCGTTTGCCCACATGCACAATGCGGGCAGTCGGAGAGGCGTGGAGCAAGACGGCTTCGTTGACCAAATCGTCGACCAACAAAACGGTGGCAGCTTGAATGGCTTTGACGGCTTTGAGAGTGAGCAAGTCAGGATCGCCGGGACCTGCGCCGACCAGCGTGCAGGTGCCTAAAGTAGCTGCTTTGGTGAGGTTTGACTCATTGTGGTTCATTGTGATTTCAAGGCCTGCAAAATATGTTGAACTTGAAGGGCAATGGGTGCTGGCACCTCACGTTTTTTCTTCAAAACTTCTTGAATGTATGCGGCAGTGTCGGATGCATTGGGCTGGGGCAAGTCTGGAATGATTTGAAGCGCGCCGGCCTGCGCCACCTGCACAGTTTGAGTGTGACCACCGTGAAAGAAATCCATTTGGGGTGTTCGGCGAGCATCTGCCACGGGCTCGCCTTCTGTGCCTCTGAGCAAGAAAGCAGAAGCCTGTGTTAATTTGAAAGTCTGTGCCATCGACAGGGCGTATTCGGGGTGCGTGTAGCTGCTCACGATGAGCGCAGGGCCTTGGCAAGGGTTCATCAGCTTGACCAAACTGTGCGCGGGGTTGCGCAAATTAACCACACGACGAACATCAAGCAATTTTTTCAATGCGGGACTGAGCACTTCGGTGGGCACCAAGTTCAAACCTGTATGGGCTTGGTCAAAGTGACTGAGTACCTTGTGCCCAAGTGCTTCTAGCACTTCGAAAGAAGTGGTTCGGGTATTTTCAGTGGCGGTGCCGTGCACACACACTCGCACGCCATGCTGGGTGAGAAGCAAAGCCAGCAAGGGCGCCAAGGCTGGCAATTTTCGAGCACCGTTGTAACAAGGAATGACAACCGTAGGCTGAGAGCCCATGGGGGGCAGGGCGTTTAAGCGTGAATGAACGGCATCTAAAAAGCCGGCCATTTCCTCAGGCGTTTCACCTTTGATGCGCATGGCCAAACAGAAGCCGCCAATTTCTAGATCGGTCACTTTTGCGTCCAATACTTGGCCCAACAAATCAGTGGCCTGTTCGCGTGTGAGCGAACGAGCGCCTTCCTTGCCGCGTCCAATTTCTTTGAGGTAGTGACCAATGCCCATGTGTGTATTGTCGCAAAGCTTAGATAACTATTGGCTATAAAGCCAATGAAAGCTTCGCATAAACTCAAGCCTTATGATTTTTCTTGGAATTGAGTCTTCATGCGACGAAACTGGCGTGGCTTTGGTGGAAACACAAGTCAGTGGGTCACCGCGCTTGTTGTCCCATGCCCTGTTCAGTCAAATTGACATGCACCAAGCCTATGGCGGGGTGGTGCCCGAATTGGCCAGTCGCGATCACATCAAGCGCGTCATTCCTTTGGCAAAAGAGGTCTTGCAAAATGCCCAATTGAGTTTGGAACAAGTTGATGTGGTGGCCTACACCCGCGGCCCTGGCTTGGCGGGCGCCTTGTTGGTGGGTGCCGGCGTAGCGTGTGCGCTGGGCGCATCATTGAAAAAACCCGTTTTGGGTGTCCATCATTTGGAAGGCCATTTGTTGTCGCCGTTTTTAAGTGATGATCCCCCTGAATTTCCTTTTGTGGCGCTGTTGGTTTCTGGGGGACACACACAGCTCATGCGCGTGACGTCGGTCGGTCACTATGAAATTTTGGGCGAAACTGTAGACGATGCAGCTGGTGAAGCCTTTGACAAATCGGCTAAGTTAATGGGGTTGGGCTACCCTGGTGGCCCCGCATTGTCCAAGTGTGCTGAACAAGGTAACCCAACAGCCTTCAAACTCCCACGTCCGTTGTTGCACAGCGGCGATTTGGATTTTTCATTTGCGGGTTTGAAAACCTCGGTGCTCACCCAAGTGAACAAATTGGGATCGAGTTTGCACGACCCTCAAACGACGCACAAAGCAGATCTCGCAGCGTCCACAGAGGCGGCCATTGTGGACGTGTTGTTGAAGAAATCATTGGCGGCCTTGAAGGCAACCGGTCTGCGCCGTATGGTGGTGGCTGGCGGTGTGGGGGCCAATCGCTTGCTGCGTTTGCAACTGAACCAAGCTTGTCACAAAGCGGGTGTGCGGGCGCATTATCCAGAACTGCATTTGTGCACAGACAACGGCGCCATGATTGCCATGGCGGCTGCCATGCGTGTTCAAGCGGGGCAGCAAGTGCCTCAATTTGATTACAGCTTTGACGTTAAACCGCGTTGGCCATTGTCATCATTTTGATGATTCATTTTTTCATCGAGGATTTTGTTTTGATGTCGTTGTTTCGTTTTGTCTTGCGCCATGTTGCATGGCTTGCGCTGGTGGTGTGTGTCTCGGCTCAGGCCCAAACGGCGCCCATCCAATTGGCCATGATTGAAGGCATGAGTGGGCCATTTGCCAACACCGGCGAAGCCGTCTTGCGCAATTTGGTCTGGGCTGTCGAACGTGTCAATGCACGCGGTGGTGTCGTCACGTCTGAAGGCCGTCGGCTGCTGGTCCTGAGTCGTTACGACAGCAAAGGTCAAAATGAAGAGGCCTTGACCTCACTCAGGGCCGCCATTGATGCTGGCACACAGTATGTCTTTCAAGGCAACTCTTCGGCCAATGCCTTGGTATTGATTGACGCCATTCAAAAGCACAATGAACGAGAGCCGCAAAGGCAAGTGTTGTTTCTCAATTACGCTGCGGTTGATCCGGCGCTGACGCAAGACAAATGCAATTTTTGGCATTTCAGATTTGATGCGCATGCCGACATGCGCTTGACCGCATTGATGCAAGTACTCAAGCAAGACGCAAAGTTAAAGTCTGTGTATTTGATCGGTCAGGATTACAGCTTTGGACAGGCTGTGTTGCGCGAAGCCAAACAACAATTGGCAAGCCTGAGACCCGACATTCAAGTCTCGGGCGAGGAGTTGCACCCCATGGGTCGGGTGAAAGATTTTTTGCCCTATGCCTCAAAAATCAAAGCTTCAGGCGCACAAGCCGTGATCACCGGAAATTGGGGCAATGACCTGACCTTGTTGGTCAAGGCCGCCAAGGAGGTGGGGTTTGAGGGCAAGTTTTACACCTTCTATGGCAATGCCTTGGGAGCGCCTGCCGCCATGGGTGATGCGGGTGTGGGTAAAGTATTGGCAGTGGCCGAGTGGATGCCCAATGTGCCTGGTGCAGACAGCGTTAAGTTCTATCAAGCCTTCAAGCAACGCTTTGACAAGCCCTCAGAAGATTATGTTCACCTGCGTATGCAAATGATGATCGAGGCCTTGGTTCAATCGATTGAAAAAGCGGGCATGTCTAAACCTCTTTCTGTAGCGATCCAATTAGAAAAAGCCGAAGTCAGCATGGGCGGACAGCGCGGCACCATGCGCGCTCAAGACCATCAGTTTCAACAACCCTTGGTGGTGGGCTTGATGGCCAAGCAAGGCGGCACAGATGTGCCCTTTGATGTAGAAGGATCGGGCTTTGGATTCAAAGTGATCAAGCAATTTAAAGCGCAAGAGGTGGCATTGCCCAGCAGTTGCAGAATGAATCGTCCCATTTAAGTTTGCTGGGCCAGGCCTAGTTTTTCAATGATGGTTTTTTCTTTTTGATAATTGTCCCGTGCAAACTTGGTGTAGTCCTCGGAATTCATGTAGATCACCGATTGGTCAAACTTTTCAAACGTGGCCATGACTTGTGGATCTTCCAAAGTTTTTTTGAAAGTATCCTGAAGTTTGCGTGTCACAGCGGGGTCCATGCCTTTGGGTCCACCAATGCCAAAGGGAGAGTCAGATACCGTGTCATACCCCAGTTCATTGAGGGTGGGCACATTGGGCCAGCGTTTGGTCCGCTTACTGCCATAGGTGGCCAAAAGCCTGCAGGAGCCCGCATCCACATGCGGCGCCCAACCTGTGGCATCACTGTGCGCCATGATGTGGCCGCCCAACACAGAAGCCATGCCATCGGCACTGCCTTTGAAGGGAATGTGTTGCAGTTGGATGCCAGCTTTCATGGCAAATTCCTCTACAGCCAAGTGCGGCGTCGTGCCATTGCCTGTCGATCCAAAAGTGAATTTGCCAGGGTTGGCTTTTGCGAACTCCACCAAATCTTTGATGGATTTAATGGGTGAGTCTGAGCGCACCACAATGCCAAAGGTGTAGCCAGTGAGGCAGGCAATGAATGTGAAATCTTGCAGCGGATTAAATTGCATTTTCTGCATGTGCGGCAAACGCAAAATGCCAATGGTCAACTGCGACAAGGTGTAACCATCAGGCTTGGCGTTGACCAATTCATTGGGGCCTAACATGCCGCTGGCGCCTGCCTTGTTTTCGATCACAACGGGGCTGCCCAAAATGCGCGTGGCACTCTCGGCCAATGAGCGCATGACGCCATCGGTAGAGCCGCCTGCGGGCCATGGGCAAATAAGCTTGATGGGTTTGGAGGGAAAGTTGGTTTGTGCCATGGTGGGGAGTGCCGCACTGACAGCACTGGCCAAGCCTGCTTGTAAGACATCACGTCGGTTCAACTCTAAAGTCATTTGGTATTCCAAAATTAAAGGGGATTTATTCAGCTTTGGCGCCAGATTCTTTAACCACTTTGGCCCATTTCACAATTTCACTGGCTTGGTATTTGGCCAACTCATCTGAGGAGGACAGCACTGGGTCAAGGCCCAAGGTTTTTAACCGCTCAGCCACTTCAGGCAGCTTGAAGACCCGAACCACTTCTGCGTTGAGCTTGTCAATGATGGGCTTGGGTGTGTTGGCCGGCGCAAACATGGCAAACCAAGTGGTGGCCTCAAATCCGGGCAGTGATTCAGCCACCGTGGGCACATCGGGCGCTGCCGGCGAGCGCTTGGCGGTGGTTTGTGCAATGGCGCGGATCTTGCCATCCTTGGCCATGGGCAAGGCAGATGGCATGTTGTCAAACACCAGTTGAATGCTGCCGCCTAAGAGGTCCGGCAAGAAAAATTGGCGCCCCTTGTAAGGGGCATGTGTCATGCTGGTCCCGGTCATCGACTTGAACAACTCGCCTGACATGTGCACGGAGGTGCCGATGCCCGGCGAACCAAATGTCAGTTTGTTGGGATTGGCCTTCATGTAGGCAATCAACTCATTCACCGTTTTGACTGGCAAATCGTTGTTCACCACGAGCAAGTTGGGCGCTGATGCGATGAGTGAAATGGGGCTGAAGTTTTTCACCATATCGTAGGGCATTTTTTCGTACAGCGCCCCATTGATGGCGTGTGTGCCGACGGTGCCCATGACCAAGGTGTAACCATCGCCTGGCGATTTGGCCACGATGTCGCTGCCAATGTTGCCGCCTGCACCGGGCTTGTTGTCGATGACGATGGCTTGGCCAAGTTGAGCCTTTTCGCTGAACAACCTGGCCAAGATGTCGGGTGCGCCGCCGGTGGGAAACGTGACCACCAGTCGGATGGGCTTGGCGGGGTAGGGCTGCGCTGTTGCGCTGACACTGCTGAAAAGTGCAATGGCCATGCTCAAGAACAAGCCCATACCTGAGGCAGCGATTTTTTTGAGTATCCAGGACCGCTGGTCAGAATTTATAAAGGTTTCAAACTGCACAAGGAGTCTCCCCAAGATGGTTGTGGCCCTCACTTTAGGCGGGCTCATGCGCTAGCAGGGAGGGTGAAAACCCCTGAACGCAGCGCATTTCAACAAGCGCCAACTTGCCGTGGGACGGCTTAATCGCCTTGCAGGGATGCACTCCAACGGTCGTTCCACCCCCCTTGTTTCACCTTCTCCAGATCCCGTCGATTGCGTTTAGTGGGCCGCCCCTGTTCAATGCTGAGTGCGGGCTCACGAGCCAAGCGCCGTTGAACAGAGGTGTTTTCTCGAGCCGTGACACTTTCGGGGGTTTCCTCGTAAAGTGCTTGGGCTACAGGCGCTGAGCCCCTTTGGTCGCTCAATCCCAAAACTCGAATGGTTCTTGTGATATCGCCTTGTCTGGCTTTGATCAGGTCGCCCACTTTGACCTCCCTTGACGCTTTGACGGTTTGATCGTTGATGGCCACCCGGCCCTTGCCCACTTCATCCGTGGCCAAGGAGCGTGTTTTGTAAAACCGGGCAGCCCAAAGCCATTTGTCGATTCTTAATTTGTCCATATTTTGATATTTTGGTTTATTTTTTGAGATCGTTGGCAGGCTGTCCAGGCAAGAGGGCAGTCGACCTGTATTTTTAGCCAGTATGAGTGTTCGGACTTTTCTTGGAGCTTGGCTGTGGTTATAATTCCGAGGCTTTGCCCAGCAATGTTTCATTACCAGGCAGAGATCGCACGCAGCAGTTGATTCCAAACCGCTTGCGCAAGTTATAAAACCTCGTTGCTGGATCTGATTGGCTTTGTCAATCCGAATCAAAAACGAAAATAAGGAAACATCATGATTGCATCCTCCATCAAGGCTGAGGTCGTCAAGGCCAATGCCCGCGCTGCCAATGACACTGGCAGTCCAGAAGTCCAAGTGGCTTTGCTGACAGCTCGCATCAACGAGCTCACACCTCACTTTAAAACACACGCCAAAGACCACCACGGTCGCCGCGGTTTGTTGCGCATGGTGAGCCGCCGTCGTAAATTGTTGGACTACTTGAGGTCCAAAGACGCTGACCGCTATGTTGCTCTGATCGCCAAACTTGGCCTGCGCAAATAAGCGTATCGAAAGATGACAAGCGCCTGAGTTAGCCCGCTAGCTCAGGCGCTTTTTACTTTAAGTTTTTTTAAAAGACGTTTTCAGACCGAACCCGCGCTGTGTCATTCCATCAATCATTTGTGTCCTTGCACAGATCATTCATGGAATGGCATCGAGTTCAGACTGCAAATATCTAGGCTTTTCGGTGCAGCCTTTTGCACTGTGATTTACTGGAGTTATAGAACATGTCCATTTTTAACAAAGTGACCAAAACCTTCCAATGGGGCCAACACACGGTCATTATGGAAACAGGCGAAATTGCACGCCAAGCATCCGGCGCTGTGCTTGTCAACATTGAAGACACCGTGGTCCTGGCCACTGTGGTGGCCTCTAAAAATTCCAAAGCCGGTCAAGACTTTTTTCCCTTGACTGTGGACTACATTGAGAAAGCCTACGCAGCCGGCAAGATTCCTGGCAGCTTCTTCAAGCGTGAAGCCAAACCCAGCGAGTTGGAAACCCTGACCAGCCGTTTGATCGATCGACCCATTCGCCCCTTGTTCCCAGAAGGTTTCTTCAACGACGTGCACGTGGTGGTGCACACCGTGTCTTTGAACCCTGAGGTGGATGCTGACATCGCTGCTTTGATTGCTGTGAGCGCTGCGCTGTCTATTTCTGGTGTGCCTTTCGATGGCCCTATTGGCGCTGCGCGCGTGGGCTACATCAATGGCGAATACGTGTTGAACCCAGGTCAAACACAACGCAAAGACAGCCAGATGGATCTGGTGGTGGCCGGTACCGAGGCGGCCGTGTTGATGGTGGAATCAGAAGCCCAGCAATTGTCTGAAGAGATCATGTTGGGTGCTGTGGTGTTTGGCCACGAGCAAGGCAACATTGCCATCAACGCCATTCACGAATTGGTGCGCGATGCTGGTAAACCCGCTTGGGATTGGACTGCGCCAGCCAAGGATGAGGCATTGATTGCCAAAGTGAACGCCCATGCAGAAGAAAAACTGCGTGCTGCTTACCAAATCCGCAACAAGCAAAGCCGCACACAGGCTTGCCGCGAAACCTACGCTGCCACCATGGCCGCTTTGAAAGCTGAAGGCCTTGAGTTTGACGGCGTCAAAGTGGAAGGCATGTTGTTTGACATTGAAGCCAACATCGTTCGCAGTCAAATTTTGGCAGGCGAGCCCCGCATCGATGGCCGCGACACACGTACCGTACGCCCCATCGAAATTCGCAACTCGGTGCTGCCACGCACACACGGTTCAAGCTTGTTCACACGCGGCGAAACACAGGCTTTGGTGATCGCCACTTTGGGCACCGAGCGCGATGCACAACGCATTGACGCCTTGGCCGGCGAATACGAAGACCGCTTCATGTTGCACTACAACATGCCTCCCTTTGCCACAGGCGAAGTGGGCCGCATGGGTTCTACAAAGCGTCGTGAAATTGGTCACGGCCGGTTGGCCAAGCGTGCTTTGACCGCTGTTTTGCCTACCAAAGAAGAGTTTCCTTACACCATGCGCGTGGTGTCCGAAATCACAGAGTCCAATGGTTCTTCTTCCATGGCTTCTGTGTGCGGTGGCTGTTTGGCCCTAATGGACGCAGGTGTGCCCATGAAAGCTCACGTGGCCGGTATTGCCATGGGCCTCATCAAAGATGCCAGTCGCTTTGCGGTCTTGACCGATATCTTGGGCGACGAAGATCATTTGGGCGACATGGACTTTAAAGTGGCCGGTACCACCAACGGCGTCACTGCTTTGCAGATGGACATCAAAATCCAAGGCATTACAAAAGAGATCATGCAAGTGGCCTTGGCACAAGCCAAAGAAGCGCGCATGCACATCTTGGGCAAGATGCAAGACGCCATGAGCGAAGCTAAAACTGAAGTGTCTAACTTTGCACCGAAGTTGTTCACCATGAAGATCAATCCCGAGAAAATTCGCGATGTGATCGGCAAGGGCGGCGCCACCATCCGCGCACTCACCGAAGAAACTGGCACCCAAATCAACATCAGCGAAGACGGCACGATCACCATCGCCGCCACCGACGGCGCCAAGGCAGACGAAGCCAAACGCCGCATTGAGCAGATCACCGCTGAAGTTGAAATTGGCAAAGTGTACGAAGGCCCAGTCACCAAGTTGCTTGACTTTGGTGCCCTGATCAATTTGCTACCAGGCAAAGACGGCCTGTTGCACATCAGCCAAATCGCCCACGAGCGCGTTGAGAAGGTGTCTGACTACTTGAAAGAGGGTCAGATCGTCAAAGTCAAGGTGCTCGAGACCGACGAAAAAGGTCGTGTGAAGTTGTCCATGAAGGCGCTCATCGAGCGTCCCGAAGCACCTTCGCATTCTGAGTAAGCCATTGCTTAGAGCGCACAGAGCTTGATGGACACGACCATGAAGAAAAAGTTCATTGCAGGCAACTGGAAGATGAATGGCAGTTTGGCTGCCAACGCTTCTTTGTTGCAAGCACTGATAGACGGCAGCCAAGGTATGAATTGCTTGGCGGCTGTCTGTGTGCCTGCGGCTTATTTGTCGCAGGTGCAATCTTTGTTGGTCGGTCAATCGGTTTTTGCTTTGGGCTCGCAAGATGTGTCTGCACAAGAGGTGGGTGCCTTTACGGGTGAAATCTCTGCAGGCATGTTGAAAGATTTTGCGGTGCGCTATGCCATCGTTGGTCACTCAGAGCGCCGGCAATACCATTCAGAATCCGACAGTTTGGTGGCCCTCAAAGCGCAACGCGCTCTCAGTGCCGGCATCACCCCGATTGTGTGTGTGGGCGAAACTTTGGCCGAGCGCGATGCGGGCAAAACCGAAGAGGTGGTGAAGCGCCAAATGGCGGCTGTCATTCACACCAACGGTCATTGCATCAGCGAAATCGTGGTGGCCTATGAGCCCGTTTGGGCTATTGGTACTGGCCAAAATGCCACGCCAGATCAGGCTCAGGCTGTGCATGCTGTTTTGCGTGCCCAACTCAATGCCGCCTCGCCGCACGCAGATCGTGTTTCTATTTTGTACGGTGGCAGCATGAATGCCGCCAACGCGGCGAAATTGCTTGAACAACCTGACATCGATGGTGGATTGATCGGCGGAGCCGCCCTCAAAGCACCTGACTTTTTGGCCATCATGGCCGCCGGTTCATTGACGCCCTCTGGGCGATCAGAACTTTAGACATTCAATAATTTGATTGGGAGCGATAAATGAACGCAATGATCACCGTCATTTTGGCCGTGCAAATGTTGTCGGCTTTGGCCATGATTGGCTTAATTTTGGTACAACATGGCAAAGGCGCTGACATGGGTGCTGCGTTTGGCAGTGGCAGTTCGGGCAGCCTGTTCGGCGCATCAGGCGGCGCCAATTTTCTGTCGCGCACCACTGCCGTCTTGGCCGCAGTGTTCTTTGTGTCAACTTTGATGTTGGCCTATTTCGGCAACCTGCGTCCTAGCAGCACAGGCAGTGTGCTTGAAGGTGCTGCGTTGGTGGCCCCTGCAGCCCCTGTGGATACCAGCCCTGCTGCGCAAATTCCCGGCAACACGCCCGGTGCGCCTGCGAACGCCACAATCAATTCTTCTGTGCCAACTCCTGCAAGTTCTAAGTAAGAATTCTGCACATTCTTTGCATCCTTGAATGCTCCGAAAATTTCCGTATTTACCCTTAAAGAACGCAGTGGTTTGAGGGTAAACTACGAGTTGTTCTGAGCGCCAATCCAACTTGTGGAAGCCTCATGCTATCGGAACAAAAAAGCCGCCGTCGTGGTGAAATTGGTAGACACGCTATCTTGAGGGGGTAGTGGCGAAAGCTGTGCGAGTTCGAGTCTCGCCGACGGCACCAACACAGATAGTCGCTGGTTGAACCATCTGGTGTTTCAGAGGTAAAAAAGTTCATGAGCCCCCTTGATCAGTACCTTCCTATCTTGTTGTTCATCTTGGTAGGTGTTGCCATTGGCATAATTCCTCAGGTGTTGGGCTATATCCTTGGCCCCAATCGCCCTGACGCTGCCAAAAACTCCCCCTATGAATGCGGCTTCGAAGCCTTCGAAGACGCCCGCATGAAATTTGATGTGCGCTACTACCTTGTGGCCATTCTGTTTATTTTGTTTGACCTCGAAATTGCTTTTTTGTTCCCTTGGGCCGTGGCTTTGAAAGAAGTGGGCTTAACGGGATTTATGGCGGTGCTTATTTTTCTGGCCATTCTGGTTGTGGGCTTTGTCTACGAGTGGAAAAAAGGCGCCCTTGATTGGGAATAAATTCCCATTCACCCTGAATCTGTGCTTCAACAAGGAAATCAACAATGATTGAAGGCGTGATGAAAGAAGGCTTTATCACCACGAGTTACGACTCGGTGGTGAACTGGGCCAAAACAGGCTCTTTGTGGCCCATGACTTTCGGCTTGGCTTGTTGTGCTGTCGAGATGATGCACGCTGCCACAGCCCGATACGATTTGGCTCGCTTTGGTGCCGAAGTATTTCGTGCCAGCCCCCGTCAAAGTGATTTGATGATTGTGGCCGGCACCCTCACCAACAAAATGGCGCCAGCGCTGCGCAAGGTCTACGATCAAATGTCAGAGCCGCGTTGGGTCATCTCCATGGGCTCTTGCGCCAATGGCGGCGGCTACTACCACTACAGTTATTCGGTGGTTCGTGGATGCGACCGCATCGTGCCTGTCGATGTGTATGTGCCAGGTTGCCCGCCCACGGCAGAGGCCCTCATTTACGGCATCATTCAGTTGCAGCAAAAAATTCGCCGCACCAATACCATTGCGCGTGTTTGAAAGAAGCCTCATGACTTTTTCAATTCACCCCCTTCAACTGCAACAAACCTTGGTCCAAATTTTGGGTGATCAGGTCACAGACATTTTGGTGGCTTTGGATGAGGTGACCGTCAAAGTGCCGGCGGCCCACTACGTCCAAGTGATGCAAACCTTGCGTGACCATGCCGAATGTCAATTTGAGCAATTGATCGATTTGTGCGGCGTGGATTATTCCACTTACGGTGATGTGGGCACCGAGGGTCCGCGCTTTGGTGTGGTGGTGCACTTGTTGTCCATTAGCCTGAATCAACGGGTGCGTGTCATGGTTTTGTGCCCTGAAGACGATCTGCCCATGGTGCAATCGGTGAACGAATTGTGGAACTCGGCTAACTGGTATGAGCGCGAAGCCTTCGATCTTTATGGCATCGTGTTTGAAGGACACCAAGATTTGCGTCGCATTCTCACCGACTATGGCTTCATTGGCCATCCCTTTCGCAAAGATTTTCCAGTCTCGGGTCATGTCGAAATGCGCTACGACGCCGAGCGTGCCCGGGTCATTTACGAGCCGGTGTCCATCGAGCCTCGTGAAATCACGCCACGGATCATCCGCGAAGAAAAATACGGAGGTCTGCATTGAACGCTTAAGCGTTTGTGTTGAACAACATGGCCGAAATTAAAAACTACACCCTGAACTTTGGACCGCAGCACCCTGCGGCTCACGGCGTTTTGCGCTTGGTGCTCGAGCTCGATGGCGAGGTGGTGCAGCGCGCCGACCCGCACATTGGCCTCTTGCACCGCGCCACAGAAAAGCTGGCAGAAACCAAAACCTACATTCAATCCTTGCCTTACATGGACCGCCTGGACTATGTGTCCATGATGTCCAACGAGCATGCTTACTGCTTGGCCTTGGAAAAAATGTTGGGCATTGATGTCCCCATTCGTGCGCAATACATCCGCGTCATGTTTGCCGAAATCACCCGCTTGCTTAACCATCTGATGTGGTTGGGATCGCACGCCAACGATTGCGGCAGCTCCACCGTTTTGATTTACACCTTCCGTGAACGCGAAGATTTGTTCGACATGTACGAGGCTGTATCGGGCGCTCGCATGCACGCGGCCTACTTCCGTCCAGGAGGTGTCTATCGCGATTTGCCAGACACCATGGCGCAGTACCAAGTTAACAAAATCAGAAATGCCAAAGCCATTGCCGAGTTGAATGCCAACCGCCAAGGCTCTTTGCTTGACTTTATTCAAGACTTCACCAACCGTTTTCCTCATTGCATTGACGAGTACGAAACACTGCTCACAGACAATCGCATTTGGAAGCAGCGCACAGTGGGTGTGGGTGTGGTGTCGCCCGAGCGTGCGCTCAATTTGGGCATGACGGGTCCCATGTTGCGGGGCTCCGGTATTGCTTGGGACTTGCGCAAGAAGCAGCCCTATGATGTCTACGACCAAGTGAATTTTGATGTGCCGGTGGGCAAAACGGGCGACAGCTACGATCGCTACTTGGTTCGCATGCAAGAGATGCGTGAATCGAATGGCATCATTCAACAATGCATTCAATGGCTGAAAGCCAACCCTGGTCCTGTGATCACCGACAACCAAAAGGTGGCGCCGCCAGCACGCGAGTCTATGAAATCCAACATGGAAGGTTTGATTCACCACTTCAAACTTTTCACAGAAGGCTTCCATGTGCCCAAAGGCCAAGCCTATGCGGCCGTCGAGCACCCCAAAGGTGAGTTTGGTATTTACCTCGTGAGTGACGGTGCCAACAAACCCTACCGCTTAAAAATTCGTGCCCCGGGCTATGCCCACCTGGCGACCCTTGATGAAATGGCCCGTGGCCACATGTTGGCCGACGCAGTGGCCATCATCGGCACCATGGACATTGTGTTTGGAGAGATTGACAGATGATCTCTGATGCGACCAAAGCCCGCTTCGCTCGCGAAGTGGCCAAATTTCCCGCCGATCAAAAGCAGTCTGCCGTCATGGCGTGCTTGGCCATCGTGCAGCAAGAGCTCGGTTGGGTCAGTTCTGACAGTGAAAAAGAAGTGGCCGATTATCTGGGCATGGCGCCCATGGCTGTGCACGAGGTCACAACTTTTTACAACATGTACAACCAGCAAAAATTGGGCAAGTTCAAGCTGAACGTGTGCACCAATTTACCTTGCCAGTTGCGTGGCGGCCAGCAGGCGCTGGCTCATTTGCAAAAACGTTTGGGCATTCAAGTGGGCGAAACCTCTGCAGATGGCCTGTTCACATTGCAGCCCAGCGAATGCCAAGGTGCATGCGCAGATGCGCCTGTGTTGTTGGTCAACGATCGCACCATGTGCAGCTTCATGAGCAACGATAAGCTCGATGAATTGGTCGATACATTGCAAAAATCGGGAGGCGCAGTATGAGCTCTGGTTTGAATCAGTTGTTGTCGCGTTTTGCGGCCACCGGCCAAGAAACTGCTTTTCACGCGCGTCACATCAACCCCCAAATTTTGGCGGGTTTGGACGGCCACAACTGGGGTCTCAAAGATTACGAAGCCCGAGGTGGATACCAAGCTTTGCGTAAAATTTTGGGCCAAGACGGTGGTGAAGGCTTGACACAAGAACAAGTCATTGCCACGGTGAAAGAATCTGCGCTGCGCGGTCGCGGTGGTGCGGGTTTCCCAACGGGCCTGAAGTGGAGCTTTATGCCGCGTCAGTTTCCGGGTCAAAAGTACTTGGTATGCAATTCTGACGAAGGCGAACCAGGCACTTGCAAAGACCGCGACATCATGCAATTCAATCCGCACATCGTGATTGAAGGCATGGCCATCGCCGCTTATGCCATGGGCATCAACGTGGGTTACAACTACATCCACGGCGAAATTTTCCAAACCTACGAACGCTTTGAAGCTGCACTGGAAGAAGCACGTGCAGCAGGCTACCTGGGTGACAAGATCTTGGGCAGCAACTTCAACTTTCAGTTGCATGCCTCTCATGGTTTTGGGGCATACATCTGCGGCGAAGAAACCGCTTTGCTCGAATCCTTGGAAGGCAAAAAAGGCCAGCCACGCTTCAAGCCACCGTTTCCCGCCAGCTTCGGTTTGTACGGCAAGCCCACCACCATCAACAACACCGAAACCTTTGCCGCGGTTCCTTGGATCATTCGCCATGGGGGTCAAGCGTATTTGGAATGCGGCAAGCCCAACAACGGCGGTACCAAAATTTATTCCATCAGTGGCGATGTCGAGCGTCCCGGCAATTACGAAATTCCCATGGGCACGCCTTTTGCCAAGCTTTTGGAGTTGGCCGGTGGCATGCGCGGTGGCCGCAACTTGAAAGCGGTCATCCCTGGCGGCTCTTCAGCGCCTGTTTTGCCTGCCAACATCATGATGGACATCACCATGGACTATGACTCGATTGCCAAGGCTGGCTCTATGCTTGGCTCAGGTGCGGTCATCGTCATGGACGATACCCGTTGCATGGTCAAGTCTTTGCAGCGTTTGTCTTATTTCTATTCCCACGAATCGTGTGGTCAGTGCACCCCTTGCCGTGAAGGCACAGGCTGGCTGTGGCGCATGGTCGATCGCATTGAAAATGGTCATGGCCGCGCAAGCGACCTCGACCTCTTGAACTCGGTGGCAGACAACATTCAAGGCCGCACCATTTGCGCTTTGGGTGATGCCGCCGCCATGCCTGTGCGCGGAATGATCAAACATTTCCGTCACGAATTTGAGTACCACGTTGAGCACAAGACCTGCATGGTCCCTGCTTACGTATGAGACGGCAGAACGACCATGGTTGAAATTGAACTAGACGGCAAAAAAGTTGAAGTCTCAGAAGGCAGCATGATCATGCATGCCGCTGAAAAGGCCGGCACTTACATTCCTCACTTCTGCTATCACAAGAAATTGAGCATTGCGGCCAACTGCCGCATGTGTTTGGTCGATGTGGAGAAAGCACCCAAAGCCATGCCTGCTTGCGCGACGCCTGTCACGCAGGGCATGATTGTCCGGACCAAGACCGACAAGGCCATCAAGGCACAGCAGTCGGTGATGGAGTTCTTGCTCATCAATCACCCCCTCGATTGCCCTATTTGTGATCAAGGCGGTGAATGTCAATTGCAAGATTTGGCCGTGGGTTATGGCGGCTCCAAGTCACGCTACGAAGAAGAAAAGCGCGTGGTCTTCCACAAAGATGTGGGTCCGCTCATCAGCATGCAAGAGATGAGTCGTTGCATTCACTGCACACGTTGTGTTCGCTTTGGTCAAGAAGTGGCAGGCGTCATGGAGTTGGGCATGTCACACCGCGGTGAGCATGCCGAAATTGAAACCTTTGTGGGCCAATCGGTTGACTCTGAACTCTCTGGCAACATGATTGACATTTGCCCCGTAGGCGCACTCACCAGCAAGCCTTTCCGTTACAGCGCCCGTACTTGGGAATTGTCTCGCCGTAAATCCATTGCACCGCACGACTCCTCTGGCGCCAACTTGGTGGTGCAAGTCAAAAACAACGAAGTGCTCCGAGTGGTGCCTTTGGAAAACGAAGAAGTCAACGAGTGCTGGATTGCCGACCGCGATCGCTTTTCATACGAAGCTTTGAACAGTGCCGACCGCCTGCGCACCCCCATGCTCAAGCAGGGCGGTGAATGGAAAGAAGTTGACTGGCAAACTGCTTTGGAATATGTGGCCAACGGTTTGAATCAAATCAGCAAAGACCACGGTGGCAGCAGCATTGGCGCTTTGGTCAGCCCCCACAGCACCTTGGAAGAACTTCACTTGGCCGGCACCTTGGTCCGTTCATTGGGTTCAGACAACATCGATTACCGTTTGCGCAACGCCGAGTTTGTCAAAGCCGAAGGCGTTCGCTACTTGGGTACTTCGGTGGCCAGTTTGTCCCAACTTCAACGCGTGTTGGTGGTCGGCAGCAACTTGCGCAAAGACCATCCTTTGTTTGCGCAGCGCATTCGCCAAGCCACGCGCATGGGTGCCAAAGTGCATGCCATCACGTCCAAAGACATGCTGACATCGGCCGATGCTTGGGCCATGAATTTGGCCTCCATCGACCTTCAAAACGCCAGCGCTTGGGCGCAATGCTTGGCCAATGTGGCCCAAGCCATCGCGGCAGAGAAGGGCATCACAGCACCCGTGCAAGGTCAGGTCACGCCAGAATCTCAAGCCATCGCTAAGTCATTGCTGGGCGGCGAGCGCAAAGCTATTTTGTTGGGCAATGCGGCCGCACACCATGCCAACGCTTCGAGCTTGCTTAGCTTGTCACAATGGATTGCCGAGCAAACAGATGCCACCTTTGGGTACCTCACTGAAGCGGCCAACACGGTGGGCGCGCAGTGGGTCAAGGCACAAGCTCAAACGGGTGGTTTGAACGCCGCCCAAATGTTAAGCGGTGGTCTCAAAGCCTTGTTGTTGCTCAATACCGAGCCTGTGTTTGACTCTGCGGCTGGCCAAAAAGCCATTGCTGCATTGGATGCCACCCACATGGTGGTCACACTCAGCCCTTTCAAAACCAATCTTGAATTCTCGGATGTGTTGTTGCCCATTGCACCGTTTACCGAAACGTCCGGTAGCTTTGTCAATGCAGAAGGCCGTTTGCAGAGTTTCCATGCGGTGGTGAAGCCTTTGGCCGAAACCCGCCCTGCTTGGAAAGTGTTGCGCGTCTTGGCCAATATGTTGGGCCTTCCCCAGTTGGCCTTTGAAACATCACAGGATGTGTTGAAGCAAGCCACGGCCACACCCTTGAATTTAAGCAACGTCAGCCGCAGCGAAGTTCGCTTAGCAGGTCAGGTTGACGCGCCCTGCGTGGCCAGCATCTATCAGCTTGACAGTTTGGTCAGGCGTGCACCTTCCTTGCAATTAACGGCAGATGCCCAAAACACCCAAGTCGTTTCTACGGTCGCCGCACAAGGAGTGCACGCATGATCGATGCACTTTACAACGCTGGCTTGACTGCTGTCTCCCATGCGTGGTGGGCCACCTTGGTTTGGCCTGTCTTGTGGATCTTGCTCAAAATTGTGTGCATCTTGTTGCCTCTTTTGTTGTCTGTGGCCTACCTCACTTTATGGGAGCGCAAGCTGCTGGGTTTCATGCAGGTTCGCTTAGGCCCCAATCGCGTGGGCCCCTTTGGTTTGTTACAGCCCTTTGCCGATGCCATCAAGTTGCTCACCAAAGAACTGATCAACCCTACGGCTGCCAGCCTCGGTTTGTTCCGCCTCGGCCCCATCATGGCCATCATGCCGGCCTTGGCCGCTTGGGTGGCCATTCCTTTTGGGCCCGAGGTGGCGCTCACCAACATCAATGCGGGCTTGTTGTTGGTCATGGCCATCACGTCCATTGAGGTTTATGGTGTGATCATTGCGGGTTGGGCTTCTAATTCCAAATATGCGTTCTTGGGCGCTCTGCGTGCCTCAGCGCAAATGGTGAGCTACGAAATCGCCATGGGCTTTTGCTTCTTGGTGGTGGTCATGGTGTCGGGTTCCATGAACCTCACCGACATCGTCATGGGCCAAAGCAAAGGTGAAGCTGCTGGCATCGGCCTCAACTTCTTGTCATGGAACTGGTTGCCCTTGTTTCCCATCTTCATGGTTTACCTGATCTCGGGTGTGGCCGAAACCAACCGACACCCCTTTGACGTGGTGGAAGGCGAAGCCGAGATTGTGGCCGGTCACATGGTGGAGTACTCCGGCATGGGCTTTGCCATCTTCTTCTTGGCCGAATACGCCAGCATGTGGTTGGTGTCTATTTTGGCGGTGCTCATGTTCTTGGGCGGCTGGATATCGCCCATCGACCATGCGCTGTTCAACGCCATTCCAGGATGGATTTGGTTGGGCCTGAAGACCTTTGTGGTGGTCTCCATGTTCATTTGGATTCGCGCGACGTTCCCGCGTTTTCGTTATGACCAGATCATGCGCTTGGGTTGGAAGATTTTTATTCCGGTCACCTTGGTGTGGCTGCTCATCGTTGGCGCGTGGCTTCATTCGCCTTTGAACATTTGGAAATAAGCAGGTTAAGACATGTCAACAGTGGCTGTATCCAATTTTTCGCTCAAAGACTTCCTCAAAAGCTTCATGCTGTTTGAGCTGGTCAAGGGCATGGCCTTGACGGGGCGTTATGCTTTCCGTCGCAAGGTGACGCTGCAATTTCCTGAAGAGAAGACACCTTTGTCACCTCGCTTCAGAGGCTTGCATGCGCTGCGTCGATATGAAAACGGCGAAGAGCGCTGCATTGCTTGCAAACTGTGCGAAGCCGTTTGCCCCGCCATGGCCATCACCATCGAATCGGAAGTGCGAGATGACGGTTCACGCCGCACCACCCGTTACGACATCGACCTGACCAAGTGCATTTTTTGCGGTTTTTGCGAAGAAAGTTGCCCCGTTGACTCCATCGTGGAAACCTCCATTCTCGAATACCACGGCGAGAAACGTGGTGACTTGCACTACACCAAAGAAATGCTGTTGGCCGTAGGCGATCGTTACGAAAAAGACATTGCAGCCTCTCGGGCTGCGGATGCCAAGTACCGTTGATCTGCTGAATTTACAAAACGAACAAGCGACAACCCATGGACGTCAAAACTGGTTTCTTTTATCTCTTCTCGGTGGTGCTGATGTTTTCAGCCTTCCGCGTGGTGACTGCGCGCAACCCGGTGCATGCGGTCCTGTTCCTCATGTTGGCTTTCTCTCAGGCCTCTGGTTTGTGGTTGCTTTTGCAAGCCGAATTTTTGGCCATGACATTGGTCTTGGTTTACTTGGGCGCTGTCATGGTGCTTTTCTTGTTTGTGGTCATGATGCTGGACATCAACATCGATGTGTTGCGCGAGGGTTTTTGGAAGCATTTCCCCTTGGCCTCTGCCTTGGGCGCCTTGATTGCGCTAGAGATGGCCGGTGTGCTCATGAGTGGCTTCCGCATTGCAGAGCCCCCTGTCGCAGCGCTTGGCCAAGTGGGTCCTGTCATCTCCAACAGCAAGGCTTTGGGCATCTTGCTTTACACCGAATACCTCATGCCGATTCAGGTGGCCGCGGCCATTTTGTTGGTGGCCATGATTGCCGCCATTGCGCTCACGCTGCGTCAGCGCAAAGACAGCAAAGCCATCAGCGCTTCGGAGCAAGTGCACGTGCGCGCCAGCGATCGATTGGTGGTCATGAAGATGGACGCCGTGAAAGTAGGGGAGGCACCTCAGCCGCCAGAGCCCGATGCCGCCCCCGACGCTTCTGCCACCCCTGCTGCGCCTGAAGCCGCCAAGGAGAAAAAACAATGAACGTGACATTGGGACACTATTTGTCTTTGGGCGCCATGTTGTTTGCCTTGTCGGTCATCGGCATCTTTTTGAACCGCAAAAATTTGATTGTGTTGCTCATGGCCATCGAGCTCATGCTCTTGGCGGTGAACATGAATTTCGTCGCTTTTTCTCACTTCTTAGGTGACATGCACGGTCAAGTGTTCGTGTTCTTCATCTTGACGGTGGCCGCTGCCGAGTCCGCCATTGGTTTGGCCATTTTGGTGCTTTTGTTTCGCAACAAAAACAGCATCAATGTGGATGAACTCAATTCGCTCAAGGGTTAAGAGGTTAAACAAACATGAGTCAAACCCTCAACGCTTCGTCCTTGCTTGCCGTGCCGCTGGCCCCCTTGGTGGGCTCGGTGCTTGCTGGTATTTTTGGAACTCAATTCGGTGGCAATTGGATCGGTCGTCGCCTGACGCACACGCTCACCATTTTGGGTGTGCTCATTGCTTTTATCTTGTCTGCCTCTACTTTAAAGAGCGTGGCCATCGATGGTGCGCGCTTCAATGAAACGCTCTACACCTGGATGACCGTGGGTGGATTGAACATGGAGGTGGGTTTCATGGTGGACGGCCTGACCGCCATGATGATGTGTGTCGTCACCTTTGTGTCCCTCATGGTGCACTTGTACACCATCGGTTACATGGAAGAAGACGAAGGCTACAACCGGTTTTTCGCCTACATCTCTTTGTTCACTTTCTCTATGCTGATGCTGGTCATGAGCAACAACATGCTGCAACTGTTCTTCGGTTGGGAAGCTGTGGGCTTGGTGTCTTATTTGCTGATTGGTTTCTGGTTCAACAAACCCACTGCCATTTTTGCCAACATGAAAGCCTTTTTGGTCAACCGCGTGGGTGACTTCGGGTTCATCCTGGGCATTGGTCTGATTGCCGCCTATGCAGGTACGCTCAATTACACAGAAGCCTTTGCCAAAGCGGCCGATCTGAGCGCGCTCACCTTGCCTGGCACTTCGTGGATGTTGGTCACCGTAATTTGCATCTGCTTGTTCATTGGCGCCATGGGGAAATCGGCTCAGTTTCCATTGCACGTGTGGTTGCCCGACTCGATGGAAGGCCCCACACCTATTTCTGCGCTCATTCACGCTGCCACCATGGTGACGGCGGGTATCTTCATGGTGGCCCGCATGTCGCCTTTGTTTGAGTTGTCTGAAACCGCTTTGAACTTCATCATGACCATCGGTGCCATCACTGCTTTGTTCATGGGTTTCCTGGGCATCATCCAAAACGACATCAAGCGCGTGGTGGCTTACTCCACTTTGTCGCAACTGGGATACATGACCGTGGCTTTGGGCGCATCAGCTTACTCTGTGGCAGTGTTTCACCTCATGACCCACGCTTTCTTCAAAGCCTTGTTGTTCTTGGGCGCGGGCTCCGTCATCATGGGCATGCACCATAACCAAGACATTCGTTACATGGGCGGCGTGCGCAAGTACATGCCCATCACTTGGATCACGTCTTTGCTCGGTTCTTTGGCGCTGATCGGAACGCCATTCTTCTCAGGCTTCTATTCCAAAGACAGCATCATTGAAGCTGTGGCCGAAAGCCATTTGCCTGCGGCTGGCTTTGCCAATTTTGCGGTGTTGGCTGGCGTGTTTGTCACGGCCTTCTATTCTTTCCGCATGTACTTCTTGGTGTTCCATGGCAAAGAGCGCTACGACCAGAATCCCGACACCCACCATGCCCATCATGATGATCACCATCATGCTCACCAAGATGATCACGGTCACAATAGCCACTCACCCCACGAGTCGCCTTGGGTGGTCACGGTGCCTTTGATTCTGCTGGCCATCCCTTCTGTCGTCATTGGTTACATGACCATCGACCCCATGTTGTTTGGAGAGTTCTTTAAAGACGCCATCTTTGTAGACGGTGAAAAACATCACGTGATGCATGAATTGGCCGATGCCTTCCACGGTCCTGTGGCCATGGCTCTGCACGCCGTCAGCACAGCACCTTTTTGGTTGGCCCTGGCCGGTGTGGTGCTGTCTTGGTACATGTACCTCATCAACCCTGCAGTGCCTGCGGCCATTGGCCGCGCATTGCGTCCCTTGGTGGTCGTGCTTGAAAACAAGTACTACATGGACTGGCTCAATGAAAACATTTTGGCCCGCGGCGCACGCGCATTGGGCAATGGTCTTTGGAAATTTGGCGATCGCACCTTGATCGACGGATTGCTTGTGAACGGCTCCTGGAAGTTGGTGGGCATGGTTTCAAACTGGACCCGCAAGTTGCAATCGGGCTTTTTGTACCACTATGCCTTGGTGATGATCATGGGCATCTTTTTGCTCATGACGTACTTCGTCTGGCTCAACAAATAAGGAAGTATCAAAATGGGATTGTTGAGCCTGGCCATTTGGACGCCCATCGCGTTCGGCATCGTTTTGTTGGCCTTGGGCCGCGACGACCAAGCACCTACCGTGCGCTGGTTTGCGTTGGTGGGTGCCATTGTGAGTTTCTTGGTCACTTTGCCGCTTTACAGAGGTTTTAATCTTGACACCGCAGACATGCAGTTTGTCGAAAAAGCCGCTTGGATTGAGCGTTTCAATGTCAACTACCACTTGGGCCTAGACGGCATCTCTTTGTGGTTCGTCATCCTCACTGCGTTCATCAACGTGATCGTGGTCATGGCCGGCTGGGAAGTGATCACGCGCAAAGTCAATCAGTACATGGCTTCTTTCCTGATTCTTTCGGGGCTGATGATTGGCGTGTTTTCGGCATTGGATGGCTTGCTGTTCTACGTTTTCTTTGAAGCCACACTCATTCCGATGTACCTCATCATTGGTATCTGGGGCGGGCCCAACAAAATTTACGCGGCTTTCAAGTTTTTCTTGTACACCTTGCTGGGTTCCTTGCTCACTTTAGTGGCTTTGATTTTCTTGTACACCCAGTCGGGCGGCAGCTTTGACATTGCCACTTGGCACGAATTGCCTTTGTCGGCCACGGCACAAAACTTCTTGTTCTTTGCTTTCTTTGCAGCCTTTGCTGTCAAAGTGCCTATGTGGCCGGTTCACACTTGGTTGCCCGATGTTCACGTGGAGGCGCCCACAGGTGGTTCTGCGGTGTTGGCCGCCATCATGTTGAAGCTGGGCGCTTACGGCTTCTTGCGCTTTTCCATGCCCATTGCCCCCGATGCCGCGCGTGAGTGGGGAACGTTCATGATTGTGCTGTCCTTGGTGGCCGTCATCTATGTGGGCTTGGTGGCCATGGTGCAGCAAGACATGAAGAAATTGGTGGCTTATTCTTCTGTGGCGCACATGGGTTTTGTCACCTTGGGCTTCTTCATCTTCAACCCGCTGGGCGTGTCGGGCGGCTTGGTGCAAATGATTGCGCACGGTTTTGTGTCGGCCGCCATGTTCTTGTCGATTGGCGTGTTGTACGACCGCGTGCATTCGCGTGAGATTGCCAGCTACGGCGGTGTGGTCAACACCATGCCCAAGTTTGCGGCCTTTGCATTGCTTTTCTCCATGGCCAACTGCGGTTTGCCAGGTACGGCTGGTTTTGTGGGCGAATGGATGGTTATCTTGGGTGCCGTGAAGTTTGACTTCTTGGTGGGCGCTTTGTCAGCATCAGCTTTAATTTTTGGCGCCGCTTACACCTTGTGGATGTTCAAGCGTGTGTACCTTGGCCCCGTGACCAACGACGACGTGAAAGAACTCACCGACATCAATGCCCGTGAGTTCACCATGTTGGCTTTGTTGGCCGTAGCTGTGTTGTACATGGGACTGTATCCAAAGCCCTTCACCGATGTGATGGAAGTCTCTGTGGCCAATTTGTTGCAGCATGTTGCCAGCACCAAATTGCCTTGATCCTTAGCGGTCTGTTGAAACATCAAGATAGAGAGAATAGACATGATTGACTCAACCAGCTGGATGACGGTTTACCCGGAAATCGTATTGCTGGTCATGGCCTGCGTGATCGCGCTGGTAGACCTGCTGGTCACCAGCCCCAAACGCACTGTGACTTATGTTTTGAGCCTGCTTTCTTTGGGCGGTGTGGCCTTGCTGCATGCTTTTTATGCCGATGCGGGCCAAACACTTTACGGCTTTGGCCGCCTGGTCGTCAGCGATCCCATGGGGCATTGGCTGAAGTGCTTTACTTGCTTGGCGGTCATGGTGACATTGGTCTACGCAAGGCCCTACGCCGCCGATCGCGACATGCTTCGGGGCGGCGAAATTTTCAGCCTGTCCATTTTTGCATTGCTCGGTATGAGCGTCATGATTTCAGGTCAAAACTTCTTGGTCTTGTATTTGGGACTTGAGTTGCTCACCTTGTCCAGCTATGCCTTGGTGGCCTTGCGCCGCGACAACACGCAGGCCACCGAGGCTGCCATGAAGTATTTTGTGTTGGGAGCCATGGCTTCGGGCTTCTTGTTGTACGGCATGTCCATGTTGTACGGCGCTACCGGTTCACTCGACTTGGCCACCGTGTTCAAGGTCATTGCCAGTGGCCAAGTCAAGCACCAAGTCTTGGTGTTTGGTTTGGTCTTTGTGGTGGCCGGTTTGGCATTCAAGTTGGGCGTGGTGCCGTTCCACATGTGGGTGCCCGACGTTTACCAAGGCGCGCCCACCGCTGCCACCCTCATGATTGCGGGAGCCCCCAAATTGGCGGCATTTGCCATCACCATTCGTTTGCTGGTGGAGGGCTTGTTGCCCATGGCCATCGATTGGCAACAAATGCTGGCTTTGTTGGCCATCGCATCCTTGCTGGTAGGCAACTTGGCGGCCATTGCACAAACCAACATCAAGCGCATGTTGGCTTACTCCACCATTGCGCAAATGGGCTTTGTGCTCATTGGTTTGATGTCGGGTGTTGTCAGCGGCAATGCGGCCTTGGGCGCCAATGCTTACAGCTCTGCCATGTTCTATGTGGTGGGTTATGTGCTGACCACCTTGGCTTCCTTTGGCGTGATCTTGCTGTTGGCCCGTCAAGGATTTGAGAGCGAAGAAATTACCGACTTGGCGGGCTTGAACAACCGAAGCCCTTTGTATGCTGGCGTCATGGCCATCTGCATGTTTTCATTGGCCGGCATTCCTCCCATGGTGGGCTTCTATGCCAAGTTGTCGGTGTTGCAGGCCTTGATCGCTTCAGGTCACACCGCCGACATTGCTTTGGCCGTGTTTGCGGTGGCCATGTCTCTCATTGGCGCTTTCTACTACTTGCGCGTGGTCAAGGTCATGTACTTTGACGAAGCCGTCACAGCCACCACCGTCACAGCCGATGCCGATGTCCGTGTGGTCTTGTCCATCAACGGACTTTTGGTTTTGGTCTTGGGCATTGTGCCGGGTGCGTTGATGTCATTGTGCGCACGCTCTGTGGCCCAAATGTTGGCCAATTGAGCATGACCCATCAGGTGGATGCGCATCTGATTGAAACCCGGCTCAAGAGCCAAGCGCTCTTCAGCGGATATTTTCTGCACGCCTTTCAAGGCACCGTGGTTTTGCCAGGTCAACACCCGCTGCATGGGGTGAACGCTGCATGAAAGTCTTGAACCTTCAATGCGCGCAATTGCACACCTTCGAGGGCTGGTTTGGTTCTGAAGACGATTACCAATCCCAGCGCGAAAGGGGCCTGGTTTCTTGCCCCTTGTGCACCAACACAGCTGTTCACAAGCTGCCCTCAGCCCCGCGTTTGAATTTGGGCGCGAGTGAACCAAGGCCCAGCAAAGCGCCTGCCAAAGACGAAGCCTCAGTTGCAAAAGACATTGCAGACAACCTGCCAGGGTCGGGGCACGCTCGCCATGAGACCTCCAATCTGCCGGCGGTCACTGCACTCACCAGTGATGCACTCGAGTCAAGTCTGACTCACATGCACCCAGAAACTGTTGAGCGGGTGCAAGAGGCTTGGATGAAGATGGTGAAGCATGTCATGGCCAACACCGAAGACGTGGGACAAAACTTTGCAGAAGAAGCCCGCAAGATGCATTACGGTGAATCTGAAGAACGCAACATCAGAGGGCAAGCCTCATTGGAAGAAACGCAAGAGCTCATGGAAGAGGGCATCGAGGTCATGCCCTTGCCAGTGCCTGACTCCCTCAAGGGCGGGCTTCAATAAAGGCTTGGCTTCAATCAGCGCTTGGGTTCTGTTGGAGCCTCATACCAATGCTTCACGGCCGCCACATACCTTTGCACGCCTTCAGCCACGGTGGCAGCGTCCAAGGCGCCATATGACAAACGCTGGTAATTGGCTTCTTGCGTTTGGGTCAGGCCAAAGGCAAAACCTGGGATGGTGGCCACTTTGAACTTCTCGGTCATGGCTTGGTTAAAAGCGATGGGCTTTGTACCCTGTGCCAAGCCGGGCAACTTCATGAGCACATAAAACGCACCCTGCGTTTTCGGAAATTGCACCAAGTCACCTAAACTTTCTAGCGCTCGATAGACAGTTTGGCGAACCTCACTCAAGGCTTCAATCTTGGGTGCCACCCATTGACGCCCCAGCTTCAAAGCTTGGATGGCTAACAGCTGCGAAGGCATGGGCGCACATATCAGGTTGGTGTCTTGCACCTTGTTCATGGCATCAAACAACTTGGCTGGAAACACCACATAGCCAACTCGCCAGCTGGCCATGCCGTAGTTTTTGGACATGGAATAAAAAGACAGGGTGTGTTCATGCGCGCCCGGAATACTGGCTGGCGAAAAATGCTTCACGCCTTCATAGGTAAAGTATTCATAAGCTTCGTCGCTGAAGTGGTAGAGGCCGTGTTGTGCACAGAGTGCATTGATGGCGCGCAATGATTTTTCTGAGTAAACAGCGCCGGTGGGGTTGTTGGGCGAGACCGTCACAATGGCGCGGGTGCGCGGTGTGATAGCCGCTGCCATGGCCTCTACATCGAGGCTCCAGTCTGCGTGGGTGGCTATGGTGACGGGGACGCACCCGCACATCCGAATGGCCATTTCTTGATTGAAATAAAACGGCATGGGCAGGATGACTTCATCACCGGGATCGGCCACTGCCAACACGGCATTTAAAAAAGCCATGTTGCTGCCGGCAGTCACCATGACCATGGCCTCTGTGCCAAGTTTGATCTGGTTTTCTTGTGCCAGTTTGTTGTGAATCGCCTCAAGCAGTTCAGGGTGGCCGCTCACACTCAGGTATTTGTGAAGGCTGCCGTCGTCCATCATGCTGGGCAGGGCTGCAATCGCTTGGGAAGGTGGCCCGTAATTGACAACGCCTTGACCCAGCGAAATGGTGCCGGGATTGTTGCGAACCAATGCTCCGATGGTGGGAATGATGGGGGTGTCGACCCCTGCCATTCGAAAGGCTTGGTGCTTCATGTGAAAACCATTTTTAAATGAACTCTTTCATGATTTTAAGGTGCGTTGGCGCGTCGCCCAAGTTGCCCAGTTTGGGCATCTTGTTTTGAACGACATGATTGATACATAATGCAAGCAAATTTAATTTATTTGAACTGAGGGTTTTTGCTTGCTTTTCGATCATTGTGCTGAATGTCAGAGTTGCTGCAATGTCGATTCCGGCTTTGGCACGCTCGAGATCACCCTCACTGAGAAAGAAACCAAAGTGTTTCGTCATTTGTGCATTGAGGATCGATGTGAGCATTTGGGCGAAAAGGGCTGCAAATTGGGTGACGACAAGCCACTGAGTTGCAAGTTATATCCATTGTCTTTTGATCCACAATTCAAAAAATACTACTTTGATGCCGCATGCCCTTTGTTGCCCGAATACAAGCGCCAACTCAAAGACGAAGACAGTGATGCGTCTCATCATTTTCGTGAAATGAACATGCTCATCGAAGAAATGGCCGTTGTGGACCCCAAGTTCTTAAGAAGAAATCATGAGGTTGATTTGGACTTTTTTGAATTGCTGCCATTGCCCCAACCCCGTCACTTGAAGAAGCCTCAGCATGAGCGATAGCCCAAGCAATCAACTTGCCGTTGAAGACTTCGATGTTGAGTTGGCGGAAGAAGGGGAAATGAGGATTGGTTACCAAACTTGGAACCAAGATAATTTGTGCGTAGAAAGTTATCACGAAGACATTTTGTACTACACCTCAAGATGGGATGCTTTGTGTCCTTATATCGATGTCACGCCTGAGATGTTGCAAATGGCTTCTAAGCCCTTCATCGTCTATGCCGTTCCGCCAGAAAGCAGCTACGGCGTGCCCATCAATGACAAATACGGCATGGTGGACGTCGCTTCAGAAGGTTTCTGGACCGACCCTAGACGGCAACGTAAATTCAAAGAATTAGAAAAGTTGTGCAGACGGCTGACGGTCGTAGAGCATGTTGTGCCCGGCCACACTTTGACCGTAGACGATGTGTATGAAATGGGCGGCGAGCATTTTGAAGCCTACTTCATTCACCCTGAAGAGGTGGCCGGTTTTGTAGATTACATTCAAAATTTGGATGTCTTGATTATTCGTGCCTACTCTGAAGAAGGTGATTTGGTCCTCACGGATGTCTCTGTGTTGTTGCCTGAGCGCAAGCAAGTCTACGGCAGCTTCTGTCAGTGGAATCCGCTGTTTAAAAATAAATCGCCGGGCATTTTTGCGTGCCTCTTGGTCTCAAAGTGGGCTGCCAAGAATGGCTACCATTGCTACAACCTCGGGCCAGTGGATGACTATGGTTACAAAGCTTTGTTTGTGACCCATTTTGAGCCCATCTTTGCGGTGGCCATGACCGATGAAAATCACCCCTTGGCCTTGGACACCAGTTCACCCTTGCACACCGACTTCCAGCCCAAAGTTTGGAACAGGATCCACAGGCATCTATAAGTTGATCTGATCGAACACCGTCAGTCAAAGTGATGTTCTTCGCCAAACGCCAGATCGTAGTCAAAAAACAATTCTTCGCCTGATTTGATTTTTCTCAGCGCCACAAGATCATTGTTTTTCAAATACTTGATGTTGGGCTTTTTTGAGTGATTCATGTAAAAAGCCATGTTCATGGCATTCAGGCCAATGGACGGAATGAGGTGCTCTTCTTTGTCGTAGTAGCAAAACATTCGAATCTCTTTTTGAACACCGACCGGCAACTTTTTGATTTCTTTTTTTGAAAAAGAAAATTCTTTGATTTTCAACAAACTGACCAATGGCTGAGTCCCTTTGGGGATGTCTCTGATTGCAAAAACGCCAATGCCGTGAATGGGTGAAACGCCCAGCCGACAATAAACCTCGGTTTGAAGGTGTCTTAAAACTCTGTCTTTGTCGATGGCCATCTATGCCCCTGTTTGCCAATATTCAGGCTGCGTTTTTGTCATTGGAACGGCAAATTAAAGTGGCTTTTTACCGCGTGGAATGATGGCCGTGGTTTTTTGTACCGGACGCTCTGTGTCCACAGCGATGGTTTTAGGCGGAGAAGTATCCTTTCTTGGTTTTTTGGACTCTTTGTTTGACTTTTGTTGACCCTTGGCCACGGTGACTCCTTGAGGTGATGAGGTGTTCAGTTTAATCGAGGAGCTTGCAAATCCCAAGAGACAAAGCAAGTTCTGTATGTCAAACCAATTGGCTGTCCACCCAGACAAGGGCTTGTTGCAAGACATCGGGGTCGTCGGCTCTCACGACATGGCGGTTTGGCAAACTGCGCAGCCAAGTCAACTGGCGTTTGGCCAACTGGCGAGTGGCAAAAACGCCTCGATCTCGCAATTCAGCCATGGGCAAACTGTCATCCAGCGCTTCCCACGCTTGTCGGTACCCCACGCAGCGCATGGCAGGCAGATCAGCGGTCAGGTCACCGCGGGCTTTGAGGGCTTGAACTTCTGCCACAAAGTCATTCAAGAGCATGTCGTCAAAGCGCAGTGCAATGCGCTCATGAAGCCACGCACGATTTTGGGGCTCCAAACTCAGAAGAGGCACTTGGCCCCATGTGAGCTGCCCTGACCTTGATGTTTCTGGGACTGAATCTGAGTGGTGAAAACTCGACAAAGCCTGCCCCGATATTCGAAACACTTCCAGCGCCCTTGAGATTCGTTGGCTGTCTGCAGGCGCCAACCGCGCTGCAGTTTGCGGATCAATTTTTTGCAGCAATGCATGCATGGCGGGCCATCCCTTGAGGGCGGCTTCGGCTTGAATGGCGGATCGAATGTGCGGGTCTGCGCTTGGCATGTCGTTAAAGCCTTCAAGCAAGGCCTTGAAATAAAGCATGGTGCCACCGACCAGCAAGGGTGTTTTTCCGCGCGCCAAAATGTTCTGAACACAGGCTTTGGCATCGAGGGCAAACTCGGCTGCGCTGTAGGCTTGAAGGGGGTCGCGAATGTCAATCAGGTGGTGCGGCACTGCGGCCAATTCGGCAGGGCTTGGCTTGGCTGTGCCGATGTCCATGCCCATGTAGACCAAAGCTGAATCGACGCTGATGATTTCGGCGCCGCCGCGCGGCTCTAAATGCTTGGCAATGGCCAAAGCCAAGCCCGTTTTGCCACTGGCTGTCGGGCCTGCAATGGCCAAAGCTTGAACCCGATCAAAAGGCGGCCCCAAAGACTCTCTGCCCAACGATGGCGTAGCCATTAACGGCCTCGCAAAAACAAGGCGTCCAATTCGCGCATGCCCAGCTGGCGCCAAGTGGGGCGACCATGGTTGCACTGGTCAGATCGCTCTGTCACTTCCATCTGGCGCAAAAGCGCGTTCATCTCATCCAAGCTGAGCTTTCGATTGGCCCGCACAGCGCCATGGCAAGCCATGGTGGCCAAGATTTCATTTTGAGCCCGCTGCACCACCGTGGCCGCATCGTGCAGTGCCAGTTCGGCCAAGACGCTTCGCGCCAGCTCGACCGCATCGCCCTGTGCCAAGGAGGTGGGCACAGCCCGAACCGCCAATGTTTTGGCAGACAAAGGTGACATGGCCAGGCCCAACTGCGATAAAACTTCTTCGCAACTTTCTGCCGTGGCCATCTCTTGAGGAGTGGCTGCAAAGGTGGCTGGAATCAACAAAGGCTGACTTGTAATTTGGGTGTTGTCCAATTGCTGCTTGAGCCGCTCATACACAATGCGTTCGTGCGCGGCATGCATGTCGACCACCACCAAACCTTGAGTGTTTTCTGCCAAGATGTAAACGCCTTGAAGCTGCGCAATGGCGCGGCCCAAGGGCCATTCATGGCTTGCCTCTGCGCCGTGTGATGTGTGTGCCGTTTGTAGAACTTCAGAGACCTTGGGGGTGTCTTGCCACAGCGCCTTCAATTGCGCCAAGGCGGCGGCCGGATCTTCAGTGCTCCGAACGGCGCCAAAGGCCATGCCGCGTTGGGTCCATTGGGGCTGGCCTGCAGTCGGGTTGGCTGAAGGCGTCAAGCCAAAGGACGCGTTTAAAAAATCACCCCCAGAAGCCCGTGTGACGCCTGAAAAATTTGAATCTGACGCCAAGATCTGGGGGTTGGCCGAGGCGTGCGCACGCGGCACGGCCAAGGCGCTTTCAATGGCATGCCGCATGGCTTGGTGCACTTCGCGGCTGTCTCGGAATCGAACCTCAATTTTGGTGGGATGCACATTGACATCAACACGCGCCGGGTCCATTTGCAAATAAAGCGCATACACCGGCTGGCGCTGACCATGAAGCACATCCTCGTAAGCACTTCGCGCGCCATGCGTGATCACTTTGTCGCGCACAAAGCGGCCATTCACATAGGCAAATTGCTGGTCAGCACGGGTGCGGGCCGCATCGGGTGTGCCAGCGCGTCCAAGCACATGAACGGGCCCTGAGCGAAAGTCAATCTGGACGGAGTTGTTCACAAACTCTTCGCCCAGCACATCGGCCAAGCGTTGATTCCATGCCGTATCGCCAGCCTGGCTGCGCCATTGGGCAATTACTTTGCCCTCGTGCCAAATGGCAAATCCCACCTCAGGCCGAGCCAAGGCATGGCGCCTCACGGCCTCAATGCAGTGGGCCAGTTCGGTGTTTTCTGATTTGAGGAAATGCCTGCGAGCCGGCGTGGAGAAAAATAATTCTTTGACCTCCACGGTGGTGCCAATGGCTCTGGCGGCAGGTTTGATTTCACCCGTTTGACCATCCAACATAAAGGCGTTGGCCGCACCTTCTGTGCGCGACAGCAAACTCATCTCGGACACCGAATTGATGGCGGCCAATGCCTCGCCCCGAAAGCCCATGGTGGCCACTGATTCCAAATCTTCTAGGCTGACAATTTTGCTGGTGGCATGACGCTTCAGTGCCACTGGCAATTCATCCACGGGAATGCCGCAACCATCGTCTTCTAATGAAATAAGCCGAATGCCGCCGCCCAACAATCGCAAGGTGATGTGTGAGGCGCCTGCATCGAGCGCGTTGTCGACCAATTCACGCACCACCGAGGCCGGCCGCTCCACCACTTCACCGGCCGCTATTTGGCTGATCAAGGTGTCGGGCAATTCGCGGATGGCGCGTCGAGGGCTGGGCTGAGTCATGCGCAAATTGTAGGGGCAGGCGAGGCTTGGTTAATTGTCATACCGATTGCCTTTTTCAGAGTCCTCAAATTGCCACCGAAGAAAGGGATAATGCGCCCATGGACCTCTTGATGCAATTGTTGGATTTTGTGCTGCGCGTCGATCGTTATTTGGAGACATTTGTCAGCCAATACGGCCTTTGGGTGTATGCCTTGTTGTTCCTCATCATTTTTGTCGAAACCGGTTTGGTGGTGATGCCTTTCTTGCCGGGCGATTCATTGTTGTTTGTGGTGGGAACGCTTTGCGGAACAGGTTTGTTGAGCCTGCCCTGGGTCATGGGCCTTTTGGTGGTGGCGGCCATTGCTGGCGACCAACTCAATTACCGCTTGGGCCGCTACTTTGGCCCTAAAGTATTTCAGTGGGAAAACTCAAGATTTTTCAATCGTGCTGCCTTTGACAAGGCCCATCACTTTTACGAAACCTATGGCGGCATCACCATCATCATGGCGCGCTTCATGCCGTTCATCCGAACCTTCGTACCTTTTGCCGCGGGTGTGGCGGCCATGACCCCAGCCAGCTTCGTGCGTTACAACGTGGCCGGTGGTTTGTTGTGGGTTTGTGGGTTGACTGTTGCGGGTTATTTGTTTGGCGAAACAGATTTTGTGAAAGCGCACTTGAGTCAAATTATTTGGGCGCTCATTTTGGGGCCTGGCTTGATTGCCCTTTGGGGTGCATGGCGAGCACAGAGCAAGCCTCAGATCTAATTAAATACCCACCTAGACTGCCGCCATCAAGCCGATCGCTTGCGAGCCAAAGGCGGGTTTCGTTCAAAATATTTCTGCAAGCCTTTGACCAAGGCATCGGCCACACTGTCTTGGTAAGTTTCATCAGACAGTTTGGCTTCCTCATCGGGGTTGCTGATGAATGCCGTTTCAACCAGCACGCTGGGAATGTCTGGTGCCTTGAGGACGGCAAACCCGGCCTGCTCTACTTTGGGTTTGTGCAGTCGGCCCACAGTGCCAATCTCATGCAAGAGGGCCCCCCCTAAATTCAAACTGTCCTTGATTTGAGCAGCGGTGCTCATGTCCAGCAAGGCTTGTTGGAGTTGTGAGTCTTTCACGCCAAAATTCACGCCACCAATCAGGTCCGCTTTGTTTTCTTGAGAGGCCATCCAGCGGGCCGCACTGCTGGACGCTGCGCCGTGGCTGAGCGCAAACACACTGGCGCCCTTCGCATTGGGGGTGTAAAAAGCATCTGCGTGCACACTCACAAACAAGTCGGCTTGTACCTTGCGCGCTTTTTGAACCCTGACGTGCAGAGGTACAAAATAATCTGCATCGCGCGTCAGGTAGGCTCGCATGGGGCTGCCCTTGACCACGCTGGCGTTGATGCGATCGCGCAACTTCAGTGCGATCTTTAAAACCACGTCTTTTTCTTTGGTGCCGTTGGGCCCAATGGCGCCCGGATCTTCACCGCCATGTCCGGCATCAATGGCCACCACAATCAAGCGATCGGTGATGGCGGCTTGGGCAGAAGGGGATGTGGGTGGTGTTAGCGATGGCGATGGCGATGATGCAGGTGATGTTGCCGTTGTGTTGGGCTTGGAACTTTGAGCGACAGGGTCTTGCTTGCTCAGCCAATCAGACAGTGCGTCATTGTGTTGTGTGCGTTCTGCAATCCAACTTTCGAGAGGGTCGGCGGGATGGGTGGGGTACAAATCAAGTACCAATCGGTGTTGATAACTGCCTACCGGGGTGAGGGCAAAAACTTGCGGCTGCACCGCTTGCTTGAGATCAAACACCATGCGCACCACACCCGGGCTGTTTTGCGCCACCCGCACGCCAGTGATGTTGGGGTCGTCGGGTTTGATTTTGCCCACCCACTCCTTCACCGAGGGGTTGAGTTCAAGCCCTTCAATGTCGATGGCCAAGCGAGGCGGCGAGGGCACAAAGGTGTATTTGGTTTTGAGCGCTACATCCGACTCTAGCGTGACCCGCGAATAGTCTTTGGCAGGCCAGACCCGCACAGCCAAGAGGCTGGCGCCATGGCTTAAATCGGCCCACCCCAAGAGCAAGCTCAGGCCCGAAAATTGAATCCAATCACGGCGCTGGATGGGCATGGGTGGGATGGCGGGTTGAGGTTGGCGCTTCAATGGACAGTTGCAGCCCCTTTAAGATGCTTTCACCTTGAGCGGTCCATGCCTTCAAAGTGGCAAGGCGCTCTTGCTGATCAGATACTGACAATGACAAGCTGAGGTCGGGCAAGGGCAACATGCCGTGAGCTTTTTCGGGCCATTCGGCCAGTTTCAGTCCTGAGCTGGCAAAAAGGTCGCGAAAACCGGCTTCTTCAAATTCTTGAGGATCATTGAAGCGGTAAAAATCAAAGTGCCATATGGCCAGGGCTTGGCCTGTGAGTGGATGCTGTGCTTCATGCGGCTCCACCACGGCATAGGTGGGGCTTTTAATGCGGCCTTGCACGCCCAAGGCTTGAAGCAAATGCCTCACCCAAGTGGTTTTACCTGCCCCTAAATTGCCCTTGAGTTCAATGAACACATGGCTCAAACCATCTTGATGGGCCAGGGCATGCGCCATGGCTTGGGTATGACTTTCGTCGGGCCACAGCCATTCGGCCGTGCTCAGGGGCTCGGGAGTTCCTACAATCTGTGTGTGAACACCACTCATCATTCTCTTTCAGATTCATCCAGTCCAAAGGTCGTCAAACCTGCCGACTTGTGGGCGTCGTTGCAGCAGGCCGCGCTTGATTTGGGATTTTCGCAAATAGGTGTGACAGGCGTCAATTTGTCGGAAGCCGAACCAGGCTTGCTGGCTTGGCTCGAAGCAGGCTTTCACGGCAGTATGAACTATATGGCAAGTCATGGCCTCAAAAGGGCCAGGCCCGCTGAGTTGGTGCCCGGTACCGTCAGTGTGATCACGGTTCGCTTGAATTACTTGCCACAAAATCAGGCCCTGTCGCCAGAGCTAGAAATGCAATCCCTGCAACAGCCCCAGCAAGGGGTGGTGTCGGTGTATGCCAGAGGGCGCGATTATCACAAGGTGTTGCGCAGCCGGCTGCAACTGTTGCAAGAAAAAATGGCCCACGTTGTGGGGCCTTTTGGCCACCGGGTGTTTACAGATTCAGCCCCTGTCATGGAAGCCGAATTGAGTGTGCGAAGCGGCCAAGGCTGGCGCGGTAAAAACACCTTGGTCTTGAACCGAGATGCGGGCTCGTTTTTCTTTTTGGGCGAGCTGTTTGTGGATCTGGCCCTTGAGGCCACCCCAGACACCAGTGGCCATTGCGGCCATTGCACCGCTTGCTTGGACTTGTGTCCTACGCAGGCCATCGTGGCCCCCTACCAGCTAGACGCCCGACGCTGTATTTCTTACCTGACCATCGAACATGCCGGCCCCATTCCAGAGGCCTTGAGGCCGCTCATTGGCAATCGAATTTATGGCTGTGACGATTGCCAATGGGTCTGCCCTTGGAACAAATATGCGAAACGCAGCACCTTGCCCGATTTTGACGCGCGCAAGCCCCTCGTCACGCCGCAATTGATCGACTTGCTCAACTGGGACGAAGTCACTTTTTTTAAAATGACCGAGGGCAGCGCCATTCGACGAATTGGGCATGCGCGGTGGCTTCGCAATGTGGCCTTGGCCGCGGGCAATGCGTTGGCCATCGACCCCCAAAAGCCGGGTGCCTTGCCACTCAAGGCTGAAGAATCTTCGAGTCTCATTCAAGCCCTTGCGCAATGGCGATCGCATCCCGACCCTGTGGTGCAGGAGCAAGTTCAATGGTCCTTGAAACAAGCGAAGAACGAACCGACTTAAAGGTGCAGGTTGGCAAGCACAACCAAGGCAAAGGGCAAGCTGAGCATGCCCAGCAGCGTCGACAAAGTGACCAAGGCGGCCACATAGGGGCCGTTGTAGCCAATGCGAGATGCCAGCACATAGCAAGTGGAGGCGGTGGGGAGTGCCGAGAAAATGAGCAGCACATTGGTTTGCATGGCGTTCAACTGAAAATAATGGGCCATGCCCCAAGCCATGCAGGGCAGCAAACAGTGCTTGATGCTCAAGACCCCGGCCGCAATCAGTTTGCCCTGCCGCAGGGCATTCAACTCCAAGCCTGCACCCGCCGACATCAGCCCTAATGCCAAGGAGGCCGCGCCGATGCGCGACAAGGTGGGATCGATCCACAAGGGCACCCTGAACCCTGCCAAATTGAATGCCAACCCACCGGTGGTGGCCAAAATAAGGGGGTTTCGAATGAGTTCGCGCCAAAAGCCAGTGTCACTGTGGCGCGCCATCGGCCAGACGGCTGCAATGTTGAACATGGGCACACAAAAGCCAATCAGCAGTGACATGAGCAACAGGCCTTCGGCACCTGCCAGTCTCTCTGACAAAGCCAAGGCAATGAAGGAGTTGAATCTAAATGCAACTTGAGCACTGGCCGCATAGTCTCTGCGGTCTATGGTGTTTCTAAAGCCTGGCCAATAGGGCATGCTCAGGCTCAATGCTATGGCCCCTAAGCCAATGCCAATGCCTGCGAGTAAATAGCTGGAAGTGGCCAGGATGTCTAGAGGGCTTTTCACAATGGAGTGAAACAGCAACACGGGAAACAGAAGGTAGTAAACCAAGAACTCTGTTTGCTGCCACACAGGGCGGTTTAAACCTGTGAAGCGACAAAGCAGATAGCCACACAAAATAAGGGAAAAATCGGGGAATAGAAGCTGAGCGTAATTCACCCCTCAAGCATAACGGCAGACTTCGGGTTTTCTGCCTTCAGAGTCAGCCCAATATTGCTTATGATGTGGAAAAATTGATGGAGGATTTTTAATGAACCGACGTTTAAATTGGCTTGCCATGGCAAGCGCAGCCGCCCTGATCACTTTGGGTGCCACATGCAGCACTGCTTGGGCTCAAAGCTATCCCAACAAGGTCATTAAATTGCAAGTGCCGTTTGCGCCAGGCGGCACCACTGACATTGTGGCCCGCGTCATTGCCGATCCCTTGGGCAAGGCCTTGGGTCAAGCTGTGATTGTGGAAAACAAAGCGGGCGGCGGCGGCGTGGTGGGTGCCTCTGAAACGGTTCGCTCGGCACCCGACGGCTACTCATTGGGCATGGCCACAGTCTCTACCACGGCAGCCAATCCTGCCATCAACCCCAAAAATCCGTACAACCCTGTCACCGATTTCACACCCATCATCAACATTGCGGCCACGCCCAATGTGATTGCGGTGCATCCTTCCTTTCCCGCGCGCAACTACAAAGAATTTGTGGCGGAGTTGAAGAAAAATCCGGGCAAATATTCTTATGCGTCGTCGGGAACGGGGGGCATTGGTCATTTGCAAACCGAGCTTTGGAAAAGTTTGGCCGGCGTGTTCATTACGCACATCCCATACCGTGGTGCTGGCCCCGCCCTGAACGACACGGTGGCCGGTCAAGTGCCCATTATTTTTGACAACCTGCCTTCTGCCTTGCCCTTCATTCAAACGGGCAAGTTGGTGGCCATCGTGATTGCCGCGCCCCAACGCTTAACTCAATTGCCCAATGTGCCCACGTTCAAAGAAGTGGGCTTGGAGCCCGTCAACCGCATGGCTTATTACGGCATTTTGGGACCTAAAAATCTGCCCAAAGAAGTGGTTGACAAAATCAGTGGCGGGGTGAAAAAAGCCTTGGAAGATCCTGCCGTGCGCAAGCGCATTGAAGAAACAGGCTCCTTGGTCATTGCCAACACGCCAGAGCAATTTGCGTCGCAAATCAAAGCTGAATTTGAGGTCTACAAAAAGGTTGTAGATAGCCAGAATCTGAAGCTTGATTGATGACCCCAGAGAGCCAAGCTGCCATCGACCGCTTTGTTGATGCGGTTTGGCTAGAAGATGGTTTGTCGGCCAACACCTTGGCGGCTTACCGCAGAGATTTGGCGGCCCTGGCCCAGTGGCTGAAAGCGACCTCAGGCACCCACCTGGATGCGGTGCAGGAGATGCACCTTCAAGCCTATTTTGCTGCGCGCCATGCGCAATCGAAAGCCACATCGGCCAACCGACGACTCACTGTCTTGAAGCGCTACTACCGTTGGGCTTTGCGCGAGCGGTTGGTGGTCGTCGATCCCACCTTGCGCATGCTGGCTGCCAAACAGGCCATGCGAGTGCCTAAAACGTTGACGGAAGATCAAGTCAATGCCCTGCTCAATGCACCCGACGCCAATACTGCCTTGGGTGTGCGCGACAAAGCCATGTTGGAGCTGATGTATGCCAGTGGCCTGCGCGTGTCCGAATTGGTGAAATTAAAAACTCTTCACGTGTCTTTGAACGAAGGTGTGTTGCGCATTATTGGCAAGGGCAGCAAGGAACGCTTGGTGCCCTTTGGGGACATGGCCCGTGACAGTTTGCTGGCCTACATGGCGCAAGCAAGAGCAGCGCTTTTGGGGGCCAAACAAACCGATGATTTGTTTGTCACAGCCAGTGGCCCTAAAGCGGGCACGGCCATGTCGCGCGTCATGTTTTGGCAGTTGATCAAGAAGTACGCAGTGCTTTCTGGCATCACATCGCCATTGTCCCCGCACACGCTGCGACACGCCTTTGCCACCCACCTGCTCAACCATGGCGCAGATTTGCGATCGGTTCAGGTCTTGTTGGGGCACGCTGACATTTCAACCACCACCATCTACACCCACGTGGCCCGAGAGCGCTTGAAAAATATACATGCACAGCATCACCCAAGGGGGTGATGTCAAGGTTCAATCAGCAGGGCTACTATGCTGCCAAATCTTTCAGCTCTTCTTCGCTAAAACCAGCAAGCCGACGCGCTTCAAGGTTGTAAGGCGATTTAAGTTTGGGGGCATCGTATTGTTGAATGAGTTTGCGATAAGTGCCAATGGGGTCTAGCCCGCGTTGCGCACACACATAGCGATACCAGCGGTTGCCGGCGGCCACATGCCCAATTTCATCTTCCAAAATAATGTCCAAGATGCGGCCGGCAGCCAAATCGCCCGCACTGATCAATTTGTTTTTAACCGCCGGCGAGGCATCCAAGCCCCGTGCTTCAAGGGTTCTAGGAACCAGGCCAATGCGCGCCAAAATGTCGCCGCGTGTTCGCTCGGCCATGTCCCACAGCGAGTTGTGCGCTGGAAAACTGCCGTAGTCAAAACCCATGGTCACCAAATGACCTTGAAGCAATAAAAAGTGCTTGGCCTCTTCTTGGGCAATTTGAACCCAGTCGGTGTAAAAGTGGGCCGGCATGCCACTGAAACGCCACACCACATCGAGCGCCAAATCGATGGCGTTCAGCTCAATGTGGGCCACTGCATGGATCAAGCCTGCGCGGCCTTCTGGGGTGTTCAGGGGTTTTGATTTGACCGCCGTATGCGCCACCAATTCGGGTTTGTCAGGCCGCCCTGGAATGTGGCCGGGGTCTGCAATGAGGGCCTCGGTGTGAATGGGCAACTCGAGCGACAAGGCCAATGTGAGTTCTGCTTTTTTGACGGCATTGGTTTCAAGCAAGGGCGTTAAAACCGCGTGTCTCAGTGGCCGCAAGATGGGGGTTGAAGTAGGCTCGGGCATGCGTTATTTTAGGCTTGCCTACAATGGCGTCTTGGCGCGCCCTGAGCGCTCAATCTAGAGGAGACCAAAATGACCATTTATTCATTGGATGACAAGCAGCCTGTGTTGGGCCACGGCGCTTGGGTGGCTGACAGTGCACAGGTCATGGGTGCTGTTGAATTGGGTCACAACGCCAGCGTGTGGTTTGGGGCAGTGATTCGCGGCGACACTGAAACCATTCGCATTGGTGAAGGTAGCAACATTCAAGATGGCAGTGTGCTTCATGCCGACGTGGGCAAGCCACTCACCATTGGCAAACACGTCACCGTGGGGCATCAGGTGATGCTGCACGGTTGCACCATAGGCGATGAGTCCCTGATTGGCATTGGCGCCGTGGTGTTAAACGGCGCCAAGATTGGCAAAAACTGTTTGGTGGGTGCAGGCTCTTTGGTGACCGAGGGCAAAGAATTTCCCGATGGCAGCATGATCATGGGTTCTCCCGCCAAGGTGGTGCGCGAACTCACACCCGAACAAATTGAAGGTCTGCGCCGATCAGCCTTGCACTACATCGAGAATGCCCACCGTTTCCAAATAGGTTTGAAAAAAATTGTCTGAACTGCATAAATTTTTATTTGAGGGACTGCCGGTGCGCGGTGCCATTCTTCGTCTCACGGATGCATGGCAAGAGGTGCTTCAAAGGCGCGCGGCCAATTCGCAAACAGGTGCATACCCCGAGCCAGTGTCTGCGCTGTTGGGGCAAATGTCTGCAGCAGCGGTTTTGATGCAAGCCAATATCAAATTCAATGGGGCCTTGGTGCTTCAAGTGTTTGGCGATGGCCCCGTTAAATTGTCGGTGGTGGAGGTGCAGCCCGATTTTGGTTTCAGGGCCACAGCCACACTGCAAGGCGAGGTGTTGCCCCATGCGTCTTTGAGCCAAATGGTCAATCAAAACAATGAAGGTCGCTGTGCCATCACACTCGATCCTCTGGACCGCCTGCCTGGCCAACAACCCTATCAAGGTGTCGTGCCTTTATTTGACGATCAAAAAGAAAAACTTGAAAAACTCAGCGATGTGCTGGAGCATTACATGTTGCAATCGGAGCAACTCGACACCACCCTGGTGTTGGCCGCCAACGCCCACGTGGCCGCTGGCCTGCTGATTCAACGCTTGCCTTTAGAAGGTGCCGGCAATTTGGCGGGGCGCTATGACGCTGTTGAGCGAGAAGCGGCTTTGGGCAAAGACGAGGACTACAAGCGCATTTCTATTTTGTCCAAAAGCTTGAAGCCCGAAGAGTTGTTGGGACTCGATGTTGACACCGTGCTGCATCGATTGTTTTGGGAAGAACCACTGCTCCGATTTGAGCCTTTGGTGGCAGAGACAGGGCCTCGTTTTCATTGCAGTTGCAGCAGGGAACGTGTGGGCCGCATGATCAAAAGTTTGGGCGCGGAAGAAGCGGAAAGCATTTTGTCCGAACGAGAAAACATTGAGGTGGGTTGCGAGTTTTGTGGCCAGCAATACCACTTCGATCCCGTGGACGCGGCAAGTTTGTTCACGCAGCCTGAGGCTTCGCCGCCCGCAGGTCCTTCAGTTCACTGAACCCTCAGCCTTCAGTAAATCACTGAACAGTTTGTGTTCACACTCTGCGTCGCTGCACAGATCGCAGCGCCAAGCCATTGTCCCTTTGTTCAAGCCATATTGACGGTCTTGTCTTTGCTGTTCGGAGGATTCGAAAATAGCATTGGCCAATTCGGCAGTCAAACGTTCAGACAGTGCTTCACGCAGCGCCACGAGCGCGTTGTTCAAACGTGCGTCGCCTTGTCCGTAGATCACTTTGTACGCTAAGTTGGCTTCGGTCAAAGCTTTTCGAATGAGGTTGTCCACAGGTTCGCGCACATGCGCACCATCGCGTTGAATGCCATCAGCCGTCCAAGCCACATCAAGCCCCAGGACCAAGTTCACATCGAAGCGAGCTTGCTGGTCTAAGGCGTACGGGTAAATGGATGGGTCTTGAAACAGATGGTCGCTGTAAACAGCGGTCATCAGGGGTGTGGTGTCGGCAATCACCCACGCATCTTCAATGGAGAAAATACGCTCGGCTTGTGCCGCTGCTATTTGAACTTGCTCATGGACTGCGGGTGTACGGCCTTGCTGATCACACCATTCGCGCAACACTTCAGGGACTGCCACCGCCCTCATGCCTTGTTTTGAAAGTGTTGATTCAAGCGCTTGAACCAGGGCTGTGGCCAAGGTGGTTTTGCCGGTGCTTTCTGCGCCAAGCAGTGCAATTCGAACCACTTTACGCGGCATATTTTTTCTGCCATGTCCGCAATCCTGCAAAGCTCAATACGCTAAGCAGGGCATAGAGCACCGATGTGAGCCAAAGTGATTGCGAGACCATGAGGCCCACCGCGAAAGTGTTGACAAACACCCACACCCACCAATTCTCTATTTTTTTATGGCCTAAAAGGTATTGGCCTGTCAGGCTAAGCGCGGTCACCAGCGCATCCCATAGGGCCACGTCGCTGTCGGTGAAACGCATGAGCACAAAAGAACAAGCAGCCCAGCAAAGCAAAGTCGTGGCAGTGATGGGCCACCACTGTTTGGCCTGAAGTGAGGTGATGGCGAGGGGCGAGACTTGCGCTTGGGATTTTTCCGAAGTGGAAATGGAAGTTGCCATTGCAGCTTCAGAAGCATCTGGGACGGACCCGACCTTGAGCCACTGCCACCAACCCCAAGCAGACAAGGCCAAGAACATGATTTGCAGACCCGCTTGGCCATACAGATGACTTTGCCAAAAAACAGCGAAATAAAGAATGGCGCTGAGCATGGCCAAAGGCCATCCCCAATGGATTTCTTTGATGTTGCAATAAATCATTGCCAAGGACAACACGAAGCCGGCCACTTCGACCGGGTCGATCATTTTTCGATCTGCACAAAAATTTCGTTGGCCTTGACCATGCCCAACTCTAGCCGTGCACGCTCCTCAACCGTGTTCAAGCCTTCTTTGAGGTCGTTCACTTCAGAGTTGAGTTGGCCATTGATGCGCTTGGCTTTTGCATTCAGTTCGTTCTGTTCTTGAATTTTCATTTCAAGATCGATGACGGTTGGAACCCCCCCTTTGCCCAGCCAAATTTGTCCCTGCAAGATCAGCAACAAAGCGATCAAGAGGGCAGGCAAAAGGCGGTTGTCCATGAGCATCAACAGGGCTATCCGAAAATGTTAGCGCAGATTGTAAAACGCGGAACGACCTGGGTAAACCGCCACATCGCCCAAGTCTTCCTCAATGCGCAAGAGCTGGTTGTACTTGGCCATCCGGTCGCTGCGGCTCAGTGAGCCTGTTTTGATTTGACCCGCGTTCAATCCCACGGCAATGTCGGCAATGGTGGCGTCTTCGGTTTCACCAGAACGGTGGCTGATGACGGCGGTGTAACCTGCGCGCTTGGCCATTTCGATGGCGGCAAAGGTTTCGGTCAAAGTGCCAATTTGGTTGATCTTGATGAGGATCGAATTGGCAATGCCTTTGTCGATGCCTTCTTTCAAAATTTTGGTGTTGGTGACGAACAAGTCGTCGCCCACAATTTGAACCTTTTGGCCCAAACGTTCAGTGAGCAATTTCCAGCCATCCCAGTCGCCTTCGGCCATGCCGTCTTCAATGCTGATGATGGGGTATTTGTCGACCCAAGTGGCCAACATGTCGATCCACTGCTCGCCGGTCAAAGACAGGCTTTCGCCTGACAATTCGTACTTGCCATCTTTGTAAAACTCGCTGGCGGCACAATCAAGGCCAATGGCAATTTGTTCACCGGCGGTGTAACCTGCCGCACTGATGGCGTCCAAAATCATTTGAATGGCCGCTTCGTGGTTGGGCACATTGGGCGCAAAGCCACCTTCGTCACCCACGGCAATGCTCATGCCCTTGTCGTGAATGATTTTCTTCAATGCGTGAAACACCTCGGCACCGTAGCGCACGGCTTCGCGGAAACTGGGGGCGCCCACGGGAATGATCATGAACTCTTGCAAGTCGAGGTTGTTGTTAGCGTGCGCGCCGCCATTGATGACATTCATCATGGGCACGGGCAATTGGCAAGCGTTCATGCCGCCAAAATAACGGTACAAAGGCAAGCCAGATTCTTCAGCCGCCGCACGGGCCACCGCCATGGACACCGCCAGCATGGCATTGGCGCCTAAACGGCCTTTGTTGTCAGTGCCGTCTAAGTCGATCAAAGTCTTGTCAAGAAAGGACTGCTCGGAGGCATCCAAGCCCAAGACGGCTTCGGCAATTTCGGTGTTGATGTGCTCAACTGCTTTCAAAACACCTTTGCCCAAATAGCGGTTTTTATCGCCATCGCGCAATTCAATGGCTTCGCGGCTGCCCGTGGAGGCGCCCGAGGGCACCGCAGCGCGGCCCATCACACCGGACTCTAACAACACATCGCATTCAACGGTGGGGTTGCCGCGGCTGTCTAAGATTTCGCGGCCCACAATGTCAACAATCGCACTCATTTTGGCTTCTCTCTTAATTAAAAATATTTTCTAAAAACGGATTCTTTTTGGTCACAGCATCCAGCTCGAGCAGCGTTTCCAGCAAAGCTTTCATGTGATGCAGTGGCACGGCATTGGGGCCGTCAGACATGGCCACAGCGGGGTTAGGGTGGGTCTCCATGAACAAGCCCGCCACACCCACAGCCACAGCCGCGCGTGACAACACAGGCACCATCTCACGCATGCCACCTGAACTGGTGCTTTGGCCGCCCGGCAACTGGACCGAGTGAGTGGCATCAAACACCACGGGTGCGCCAGTTTCTCGCATGATGGCCAAGCTGCGCATGTCAGACACCAAGTTGTTGTAGCCAAAGCTGACGCCGCGTTCACAGGCCATGAAGCTGTCTTCTGGCAGGCCCGCATCACGCGCGGCAGCACGGGCTTTGTCAATCACGTTCTTCATGTCATGCGGGGCCAAGAACTGACCTTTCTTGATATTGACCGGTTTGCCAGATTGCGCCACAGCTCGAATGAAATCGGTTTGACGGCACAAGAATGCGGGTGTTTGCAAAACGTCTACCACTGCGGCCACCGCAGGAATATCGGCTTCAGTGTGCACATCGGTGAGGATGGGGACCTGTAATTCGCGTCTGACCTTGGCCAAAATTTCTAAGCCTTTTTCCATGCCGGGTCCGCGAAACGTGTTGCCCGAAGAGCGATTGGCTTTGTCGTAACTGCTTTTAAAAATGAAGGGAATGCCCAACGCGGAGGTGATTTCCTTCAAGCGGCCCGCGGTGTCCATTTGCAGTTGCTCTGATTCAATGACGCAGGGGCCAGCGATCAAAAAGAAGGGCTGGTCCAGGCCAACATTAAATCCGCAAAGTTTCATGGTGTTCCTGATGGTTCTCTGTGTTGTTGCGGTCAATCAAGCGACTGCTTTTAATTGCTTCGCACCTTGCTGATGATCAATCGATGCTTTGATGAATGAATTGAACAAGGGATGGCCATCCCAGGGTGTCGATTTGAACTCGGGGTGAAATTGCACACCCACAAACCATGGGTGAACAGCGGTAGGCAGCTCCACCATTTCAGTCAGTTGCTCACGCTGTGTCAGGGCTGAGATGACCAAGCCTGCTTTGCGCAAAGTGTCCAAATAATTCACGTTGGCTTCATAGCGATGGCGATGGCGTTCTGTGACCACAGGCCCGTAAATTTGACGAGCCAAGGTGTCTGCTGAAACATCAGAACTTTGAGCCCCTAAACGCATGGTGCCGCCCATATCGGATTGCGCATCTCGAACTTGGATGGTGCCATCTGCATCTTTCCATTCGTTGATGAGCGCAATGACGGGGAAGTGCGTATCGGGTTCAAACTCGGTACTGTTGGCGTCTTGCATGCCCGCCACATTGCGCGCATATTCAATCGTGGCCACTTGCATGCCTAAGCAAATGCCAAGGTAAGGCACCTTGCCCTCTCGGGCAAAACGAGCGGTTTGAATTTTGCCTTCAATGCCGCGCTTGCCAAATCCGCCGGGCACCAAGATGCCATCAAATTTGGCCAGTTGTGCCACGGTTTCGGGGGTGATGGTTTCGGAGTCGATGTGCTCAATTTTGACGCGCACATGGTTGCGCATGCCGGCGTGGCGCAGGGCTTCATTGACAGACTTGTAACTGTCGGACAGTTCTACGTACTTGCCCACCATGGCAATGCTCACTTCGCCTTGAGGGTGCTCGGTTTCATAAACCAAGTCGTCCCATCGTTTGAGGTTGGCTGGCTGGGTGTTGATGTGCAAGCGATCGCAGATCAGGGCGTCCAGTCCTTGCTCGTGCAAGACGCGCGGCACTTTGTAGATGGTGTCGACATCAGGCATTGAGATAACGCCCCATGTTTGAACATTGGTAAACAGAGAAATTTTGTCTTTCTCATCATCAGGAATCATGCGGTCGGCGCGGCACAACAAGGCATCAGGCTGAATGCCAATTTCGCGCAGTTTTTGAACAGTGTGTTGTGTGGGCTTGGTCTTCAACTCGCCTGCAGCAGCAATCCACGGCACATAGGTGAGGTGCACAAAGGCAGCATTGTTGGGGCCTAAGCGCAAGCTTAATTGGCGCACCGCTTCCAAAAAAGGCAGAGATTCGATGTCGCCAACGGTGCCACCAATTTCCACGATGGCCACATCGACAGCTTCGGGCGTGTCAAAACCGGCACCCCGTTTGATGAAGTCTTGAATTTCGTTGGTAATGTGGGGAATGACCTGAACCGTTTTGCCCAAGTAGTCGCCGCGGCGTTCTTTTTCGAGCACGCTTTTGTAAATTTGACCCGTGGTGAAGTTGTTGGCCTTCTTCATGCGGGTGTTGATAAAGCGCTCGTAGTGGCCCAAATCAAGGTCGGTTTCTGCGCCATCGTCGGTCACAAACACTTCACCGTGCTGAAACGGCGACATGGTGCCAGGATCAACGTTGATGTAGGGGTCGAGTTTGATGAGGGTGACTGAGAGGCCGCGCGATTCTAAGATTGCGGCAAGCGAGGCAGAAGCGATTCCCTTCCCGAGGGAAGACACCACACCACCAGTGACGAAGACGAATTTGGTCATGTCCAGGACGAGATGCTAAGCACCCGGGAGATGGAAAACGAGATTATAAAGGTCTCACGATCTGATACATTGCCAATCATGAATGATTTGCACGGAAAACGCATAGTTTTAGGACTGACGGGCGGCATTGCCTGCTACAAGGCAGCCGAGTTGTGTCGCGCCTTGGTGAAAGCAGGTGCCAAGGTGCAGGTGGTCATGACCGAATCAGCGGCCCAGTTCATCACCCCGGTCACCATGCAAGCCTTGTCTGGCCAGCCTGTCTTTACCTCCCAGTGGGATGCCCGGGAGGCCAACAACATGGCCCATATCAATTTAAGCCGCGAAGCTGATGCCATTCTGATTGCGCCTGCCAGTGCCGATTTTCTGGCCAAACTCATCCATGGCAAAGCCGATGAATTATTGAGCCTGATGTGCTTGGCGCGTCCCCTTCAAACCGTTCCCCTGATTCTGGCGCCTGCCATGAACCGAGAAATGTGGGCGCATCCCGCTACCCAGCGCAATGTGGCCCAACTCAAGTCCGATGGCGCGCATGTGTTGGATGTTGGACAAGGCGATCAAGCTTGCGGTGAAACAGGCGATGGCCGCATGCTGGAGGCTGAAGAAATTTTGGATGAATTGTTTTCTTTTTGGACCCCCAAATTACTGCTTGGCCAGCATGTTCTCATCACAGCTGGCCCCACCTACGAAGCCATCGACCCAGTGCGTGGTATTACCAATTTGTCCAGCGGCAAAATGGGGTTTGCCATTGCCAAGGCCGCACACCACGCCGGCGCTAGCGTTTCCCTCATTGCGGGTCCCGTCAGCTTGGGCACGCCCAGGGGCGTTGCGCGCGTCGATGTGTTGTCGGCCATGCAAATGCGTGACGCCGTGCAGCACGCGGTGCCATCGGCAACGGTTTTCATTTCTGCCGCCGCCGTGGCCGACTGGCGACCCGATCATGCCGCTGATCAAAAAATCAAAAAAGATGGCTCAGGCGACACCCCTGAATTGAGTTTCATCGAGAACCCCGACATCTTGGCCGCTGTGGCCAAATCGGCACGTGCAAAAAGTGGCGATTTGTTTTGCGTGGGCTTTGCCGCAGAAAGCCATGATTTGCTAGCCCAAGCCACAGCCAAAAGAGTTCGCAAAGACGTCCCCTTGCTGGTTGGCAACATTGGCCCCTCAGCATTTGGCCAAGATGACAATGCCTTGTTGCTGGTGGATGCACAGGGTGCCAAAGAGTTTCCTCGAGACACCAAGACCCACTTGGCGCAAGACTTGGTGAAAGAAATTGCGGGCCGAATTCGCCCATTCAATGTGGATCAAAAATGATGAATGTCGACGTGAAAATTTTGGATGCCCGTATGGCCGATCACTTGCCAGCTTATGCCACACCGGGCAGCGCAGGCCTCGACTTGCGTGCTTGCCTAGATGAGCCCATCACGTTGCAACCCAATGCCTGGCAGCTCATTGCCACGGGGCTGTCGGTTTATCTGAAAGACCCTGGCCATGCCGCCATGCTCTTGCCACGTTCTGGTTTGGGCCACAAACACGGCATTGTGCTGGGCAATTTGGTGGGGCTGATTGACAGCGATTACCAAGGTCCCTTGATGGTGAGTTGTTGGAACCGAAGCCAAGAAGCGTTTACCATCCAGCCCATGGAGCGCATTGCCCAAATGGTGATCGTGCCCGTGGTGCAAGCACACTTCAATGTGGTCACAGCCTTTGACGCTCCCAGCCAGCGTGGTGAAGGCGGTTACGGCTCCACCGGCAAGGCTTGAAAACGGAGCGCAGTCGTTTGAGTTGAACCTCGCTGCTCAGTGAAGCAAGCCGCCCTCTGAGCCGGGGGAGTCGCCTATCTCAATCTTGAAAAACCCGGTGCCGCAGGTGCCAGACTCTTGCTCTTGATCAGTGGCCAAGCGAACATGTTTAACATGGAGGCTGATGCGCAAAGCAATGCCAGACAAAGGATGATTGCCATCCAGCACCACATGCTCAGGATAAATCTCGGTGATGGTGTACAGCACATTGCGAGGGGCATCGGGATTGCAACCTGCTGGCATGGCGGTGCCCTCAATGGTGAGGCCTTCCTGAATGTCTTTGGGAAAGAGCGCTCGGGGTTCTAAGAACAACAAGTTTTCATCAAAATCACCAAAGGCGTCTTCAGGTTCGAGATGCAGATCCACCTTGGCGCCCACGCTGTGGCCTTGAAGGGCCTCTTCAATTTTGGGCAACAAGTCTTGCCCGCCCACATAGAAAGCCACGGGCTCATCGAGCTCGTCCAAGACGTCGCCCAAAGTATCTTTGAGCGTCCAGGTCAGTTCGACCACACATTGAGAAGTAATATCCATCTGAGAATTGTCGCAGTTTTAAAAACGATTTGGACGCCACCACGATGCAAAAAAACACAGCCTTTACTTTGTTGGGCGGCATGACGCCAGCGCAATTTATGAAACGACATTGGCAAAAGAAACCCTTGCTGATTCGGCAAGCCGTGGCCAACATGACGCCATTGATTGAGCGTTCTGTCCTGTTAGAGATGGTGGCGCAAGAAGAGGTGGAGTCGCGTTTAATTGTTCGCAAGGGCGGCAAATGGACACTTCAAAAGGGCCCCATGGCCCGGAAAAGCCTGCCAACTTTCAAAACCCCAGACTGGACCGTCTTAATTCAAGGCGTCGATTTGCACCACGACGGCGTGTATCAGTTGTTGCAACAGTTTCGATTTGTACCCGACGCCCGACTCGACGACCTCATGATCAGCTTTGCCACCGATGGCGGGGGCGTCGGGCCGCACTTTGACAGCTACGACGTGTTTCTGTTGCAGGCACACGGCCAAAGAAGGTGGCAAATAGGGCGTCAAGCGCAATCTGAATTGCAAGAGGGCGTGCCTCTCAAAATATTGAAAGCGTTTAAGCCTGAAGCTGAATACATTTTGAATCCTGGCGACATGCTTTACTTGCCGCCAGGCTATGCCCACGATGGCGTCGCCATAGGAGAGTGCATGACCTATTCCGTGGGCTTCAAAGCCCCTCAGCAAACGCAGTTGGCTGCCGATTTGCTGATGGGCGTGGCCGAGGAATTGTTTGATCAAAATGGTTCTTTCAACGAAAGCATTTACAAAGACCCCGCCCAAGCTGCTGTCCACCAAGATGCCAGCATTCCCTTGGGCCTACAGCAATTTGCGGTGCATGCAGTGGCCAAGGCGGTCAGTCACCCAGCGCTTTTGCATTGCCTTTTGGGGGAGTCGTTGACCGAGCCCAAGCCCCATGTTTGGTTTGATGCGCCAGAGCCAGACGCTGTATTGAAATTATCCTGGCCCACCGACATTGTTCTGGATAGAAGAACAAAAATGTTGTTTGACGATCGCCATGTGTTCATCAATGGCGAAAGCTTCAGGGCCAGTGGCACGGATGCCAAAGTGCTGCGCAAACTGGCCAATGAAAAGGCCCTCTCAGCCGCTTGGGCCAGCAAGCTCAGCGGCGACGCCACAGAACTGATGCATGCATGGTGGGACGAGGGCTGGTGGCACGTCAAAGCACTTCCAAACGAGTCGCAGACATCCTCGGCGCTGTCTGGGCGTGTCAAACAATGAAGCTATAATCCGACGCTGGACAGTAGGAGCTCGAGTGCTTGCTGTTCTGTCAACAGCGTTAAATCAACACTGATGACAATTTCCCGGAAATTGTTTCTTCTCTAACTTTAAGGAAAATAATCATGACTAAGTCCCTCGTTTTGGCCGCTGTGATCGCTGCTGCTGCTTTGGCCGCTTGCGGTAAAAAAGAAGAAGCTGCTGCTCCTGCTCCCGCTCCTGCTGCTGCCGCTCCTGCTGCCGACGCTAAGCCTGCTGCTGCACCTGCTGCTGATGCCAAGCCTGCTGACGCTGCTGCTGCTCCTGCTGCTGCTGCTCCCGCAGAAGCTCCTAAGAAGTAATTCTGAGTCGCATGAAAAAACCCCGCTTTGCGGGGTTTTTTTTCGTCTGCAGTTGGTGCCTGTTTGGGCTTGGGTTATTTAATTTCTTCAGCCAACAGCTTGATGATTTTTTCTGCATTGACCGAAGTCTCTGGCATGCCATCTGCGTCTTGAACTTGCACATTGGACACATCACCCTTGCTGGTGACCGTGATGCGGTATTTGGCCAAAGTAGGGGTGGCTTTTTCGCTGCTGAAAATCTTGGCAAAGAAACCGGGCTCTTTGTCTGACGAGCCCATGGGCGCATAGCGCACAAAGAACACACCCTGAGTGCGGTCGCGGTCTTCGACCGTAAAGCCTGTGCGGTCAATGGCCACACCCACGCGTCGCCAAGCGCGGTCAAAGTTGTCACTGATTTCAATGGCTTGCAAATTATTGAGTTTGATCAGTTTGACGCCCGTTGCTGTGAGTCCAACTTCTGGGGCTTTGACGCCTGTTTGCTGATTAGCATTGGCGGTTGAGCCCGCAGTGGTTTGACCACCCAAGCGCAGCATCAAGCGGCGCAAAAATTCAATTTCCAACTCGGGTTCAGAAGCCCTTGCAGTCCAAGCGGTGTTGCTGTTAAGAGGACCGGTGTAAACCTCGGTCATGCCGCGGTGTGTGATGGTGATTTCCACGCCTTTGCTGCTGCGTTCTACACGGGTACGGAATTTGTCGCGCTCTCCTGTGCCGTACAAGCTGTCAAGAACTTTGCCGATAGACCTGCGAATAAAGTCTTGCGGAATTTTGCCGCGATTTTCGGCCCAATCGGTTTCCATGATGCCTATATCAGGCTGGTCAAGGTTGAGTTCAAAACCGTTGTCTTTCCAAAACTCTTTCAAGGGCTCCCAAACTTGCGCAGCGCTGAGGTTGATGATGAGGACGCGCTGATTGCCAACGCGTTCAATGCGTGCATCGCCCGCTTGATTGGGTGCAATGCCGCTGTCTGTGGACGCACTGGTGGGTGTCGAACTGGCGTTGGCGATGGCCAACGCGCTGGTGGCGCCATTGATTTGATAACGGCCATCACGCCTAATTTGGGTGAGGTCGGGCGGTACTTCCAAGGTCGGCAACTGTTTGCTGGCGCTTTTGTAATTGATCTTGTCTTCCTCCATGGATGAGCAGCCTGACATCAGGCAAATCAAAGTGGTGGCACAAGCCAAAGAAGTTAGTTGACGAAGAGCAAATCGATTCACGGGGGATATCCTGAGAGAGGGTTATTTTTATAGACGAGTCAGAGACAGTGGTGCTGGGCATTCGCTTTAAAGCAGGCCGCTTGCGTGCAAGGCTGCTTCAAGCACAGGTTCTTGTGATGCAGACAGGGGTGTCATGGGCAGGCGCAAGGTGCCGCCGCACAAACCCATTTTGGACATGGCCCATTTGACAGGAATAGGGTTGGCCTCGACAAATAAATTTTTGTGCAAGGGCATTAATTTAAATTGAATTTCCATGGCTTTTTGCACATCGCCCGCCATGGCAGCCACACACAATTCGTGCATGAGACGTGGCGCTATGTTGGCGGTCACGCTCACATTGCCCTTGCCGCCGCACAACATGAGGGCCACAGCGGTGGGGTCGTCGCCAGAGTAGACCGCAAAATCTTTGGGCAAATCTCGGATGAGCCACTGAGCGCGTTCAATGTTGCCTGTCGCTTCTTTGATGCCCACAATGCCAGGCACTTGTGCCAAGCGGAGTACCGTTTCATGCTGCATGTCAGCCACAGAACGACCGGGGACGTTGTACAAAATGATGGGCAGTTGGGGCACTGCTTCTGCAATGGCCTTGAAGTGCTGGTAAAGGCCTTCTTGTGTGGGCTTGTTGTAATAGGGGACCACTTGCAACTGGCAATCAGCGCCAACGCTGAGTGCAAACTTGGCCAACTCAATGGCCTCGGCTGTGGAATTGGCACCGCAGCCGGCCATGATGGGCACACGGCCCTTGGCTTGTTCCACCGCGACTCGAATAATTTCTTGGTGCTCTTGCACATTCACGGTGGGCGATTCACCGGTGGTTCCCACCACGCCAATGCAATCAGTGCCTTCTGCAATGTGCCAATCGATCAGTTTGCGAAGACTGACGTAGTCGACAGAGCCATCTGCCAGCATGGGCGTGATCAAGGCGGGGATGCTGCCTGTGAGTGGTTGAAAAGTTTTCGTCATGGCGAATAGTAGAGCAACGTTTGTGCATTCTAACGACAGCTCAGGCCAAACTGACAACCTGGCTGCATCGCTCTGAGGCTCGAAGGCAGAGGAACGGAAGTGTCAAAGGATTGCGTAGCTGTGATTTTATCCAGTGGTTTGCCCGATTTCACACTACAATCTGCGGCCATGGCCACATCTACCTCTACCTCTGCAAAATCATCTCCCGAATACGGCGAAGGCTCCATTCGAGTCTTGAAAGGCCTTGAGCCCGTCAAACAGCGGCCGGGCATGTACACCCGAACCGACAATCCATTGCACGTCATCCAAGAGGTCCTCGACAACGCAGCCGACGAAGCCCTGGCGGGACACGGCAAAAAGATCAAAGTCATCTTGCACATGGATGGATCGGTCAGCATTGAAGACGATGGACGGGGTATTCCATTTGGCATGCACCCGGAAGAAAAAGCGCCCGTCATTGAGTTGGTGTTCACGCGACTTCATGCGGGCGGCAAATTCGACAAGGGCAAGGGGGGTGCTTATAGTTTTTCAGGCGGCTTGCACGGCGTGGGGGTGAGCGTCACCAATGCGTTGGCCAAGCGCTTGGAAGCCACCAGCTACCGCGAAGGTCAAGTGGCGGCACTGGCCTTTTCGGGGGGCGATGTGATTGAGCAACTCGTGACGCGCAAAGCCGGCGAGGGCGATCGCAAGCAGGGCACGACCGTGCGGGTGTGGCCCGATGCCAAGTATTTTGAATCGAGTGCCTTGCCCATGACCGAGCTGACGCATTTGCTGCGCAGCAAGGCGGTACTCATGCCTGGCGTCACTGTTCACTTGGTGAATGAAAAAACCAAAGAGACTCAAACCTGGCAATACAAAGCAGGGCTTCGTGATTACCTCATGCAAACATTGAATGGCGAGCCAGTCATTCCTTTGTTTGAAAATGAAGGTTTTGCAGACAGCAACAACGACAGTTTTGCCGAGGGCGAGGGCGCCAGTTGGGCGGTTGCATTTACCGAGGACGGCCAACCCGTTCGCGAGAGCTATGTCAATCTCATTCCCACCACCGCTGGCGGTACACACGACAGCGGTTTGCGCGATGGTTTGTTCACGGCAGTCAAGAGCTTCATTGAACTTCACAGCTTGCTGCCCAAGGGTGTCAAGCTCATGCCAGAAGATGTGTTTGCACGCGCCAGTTTTGTCTTGTCAGCCAAGGTGCTCGACCCGCAATTTCAAGGTCAAATCAAAGAACGTTTGAACTCGCGCGATGCGGTGCGGTTGGTCTCTAGCTTTGTGCGGCCTAGCCTTGAGTTGTGGCTGAACGAGCATGTGGAATACGGCAAGAAACTGGCTGAGTTGGCCATCAAGGCGGCGCAACATCGCCAAAAAGCCGGCCAAAAAGTAGAGAAGCGCAAGAGCTCTGGCGTGGCGGTGTTGCCTGGCAAATTGACAGACTGTGAAAGCAAAGACACGGCTCACAACGAAGTGTTTTTGGTCGAGGGCGACTCGGCGGGTGGCAGCGCCAAAATGGGCCGTGACAAAGAGTGTCAAGCCATTCTGCCTTTGCGCGGTAAAGTGCTCAACACTTGGGAAGTTGATCGTGATCGTTTGTTTGCCAACAACGAAATTCACGACATTTCGGTGGCCATTGGGGTCGATCCACATGGCCCCAACGACTCACCCGATTTGTCGGGATTGCGATACGGCAAGATTTGCATCTTGAGCGATGCCGACGTGGACGGCTCACACATTCAAGTCTTGCTCTTAACGCTGTTTTTCCGCCACTTTCCCAAGCTCATTGAAACCGGCAATGTGTTTGTGGCGCGCCCGCCCTTGTTTCGAGTCGATGCGCCGGCACGTGGCAAAAAACCTGCCGCCAAAATGTACGCTCTGGACGATGGTGAATTGCAAAGTATTTTGGACAAGCTGCGCAAAGACGGCGTGCGCGAGGGCGCATGGAGCATCAGCCGATTCAAAGGTTTGGGTGAGATGAACGCCGAGCAATTGTGGGAGACCACCTTGAACCCAGACACCCGCCGTTTGCTGCCTGTCCAACTGGGCACGCTCGACTTTGCACAAACCGAAAGTTTGATCACCCAATTGATGGGCAAGGGTGAAGCAGCTGCGCGCCGCGAGCTGATGGAATTGCACGGCGATGACATTGAAGTTGACATCTGAAGTGCAGATTTAAATTGAACAGACCATGAACGATCAACCGACCCTAGACCTACAAAACAGCGAGTCCGATGACTCCCTGAATTTGGCCACCTACGCGCAGCGCGCCTACCTTGAGTATGCATTGAGCGTGGTCAAAGGCCGAGCTTTGCCCGATGTGTGCGATGGCCAAAAACCTGTGCAGCGGCGTATCTTGTATTCCATGTCGCGCATGGGCTTAGGCTTCTCAGGTGCGACCGGTGCCAAACCTGTGAAGAGTGCGCGCGTGGTGGGCGATGTGTTGGGCCGCTTCCACCCGCATGGCGATCAAGCCGCTTACGATGCACTGGTGCGCATGGCACAAGACTTCAGCCAGCGCTACCCGCTCATTGACGGCCAAGGAAACTTTGGCAGCCGCGATGGCGATGGCGCTGCGGCCATGCGCTACACCGAAGCCCGCCTCTCCAAAATCACCACCTTGTTGTTGGATGAGATTGACCAAGGGACTGTTGATTTCATTCCCAACTACGACGGCTCCACCGAAGAGCCGCGTCAGTTGCCAGCCCGTTTGCCCTTTGTGTTGATGAACGGTGCCAGTGGCATTGCGGTGGGTTTGGCCACCGAAATTCCAAGCCACAACTTGCGCGAAGTAGCCGATGCCTGCGTGGCACTCATCAAGTCCCCCAAACTCACCAACGAAGAATTGTTTGCCTTGGTGCCTGGCCCCGACTATCCAGGCGGCGGCCAAATCATCAGCCCGGTATCCGACATTGCAGAGGCCTACCGCACGGGTCGTGGTTCTTTGAAGGTGCGCGCGCGCTGGAAAATTGAAGACATGGCGCGTGGCCAATGGCAATTGGTGGTCACAGAATTGCCCATTGGCGTGAGCTCTCAAAAAGTGTTGGAAGAAATTGAAGAGCTGACCAATCCCAAAGTCAAAGCGGGCAAGAAGGCTTTGAGTGCAGACCAAATGCAACTCAAGGCCAGTGTCTTGTCGTTGCTGGATGTGGTGCGAGATGAGTCCAGCAAAGATGCTGCTGTGCGTTTGGTGTTCGAACCCAAAACCAGCCGCATTGAGCAACAAGAACTCATCACGGCTTTGCTGGCGCACACCAGCTTGGAAACATCGTCTCCCATCAACATGACTTCGGTGGGCATTGATGGCAAGCCTGTGCAAAAGTCATTGCGCCAAATGCTGTTGGAGTGGATCACGTTCCGCCAACAAACCATTGTGCGCCGCTCCGAGCATCGCTTGGGCAAGGTGATGGACCGCATCCACATATTGGAAGGCCGTCAGTTGGTCTTGCTCAACATCGACGAAGTGATTGCCATCATTCGCCAAAGCGATGAGCCGAAGCAAGCTTTGATGGCGCGCTTTAAATTGAGCGAGCGCCAAGCTGAAGACATTCTCGATATTCGCTTGCGTCAATTGGCCCGATTGGAAGGCATCAAGATTGAGCAAGAGTTGAAAGAGCTGCGTACAGAGCAAACACAACTCGAAGAAATTTTGGCCAACCCTGCAGCGCTCAAACGCTTGATGGTCAAAGAGATAGAGCAAGATGCCAAAGCATTTGCCGACCCGCGCCGTACACTCATTCAAGAAGAGAAGAAGGCTGTGGCCGAAGTGAAAGTGGTGGACGAGCCCGTCACGGTGGTGGTCTCGCAAAAAGGTTGGGTGCGTGCGCGTCAGGGACATGGCCACGATGCCAGCAGTTTTGCGTTCAAGGCCGGTGATGGTTTGTATGGCACCTTTGAGTGCCGAACAGTGGACACGCTTCTGGCATTTGGCACAGCACACAAGGGCAGTGGTCGGGTGTATTCTGTTCAGGTCGCCGCTTTGCCCGGTGCACGAGGAGATGGCCAACCCGTGACCACCCTGATTGAGCTGGAAGCAGGCACTCAAATTGCCCATTACTTTGCGGGCCCTGCCAACGCCACGCTCTTGCTTTCAAGTTCAGGGGGTTATGGCTTTATGGCCACCGTGGACAACATGATTTCGCGACAAAAAGGCGGCAAGGCTTTTATGACGGTGGGCGAGGGTGAATCGGTGTGTGCACCTTCTCATGTGTCGGGCTCAAGCGCGACGCCAGCGGCTGCGGCCGCCGCCTTGCCTGCTGCCACGCATGTGGCCTGTGCCTCTACAGGCGGTCGCATCTTGACCTTTGAAATAGGCGAACTCAAGCTGATGGAAAAAGGCGGCCGTGGTTTGATGTTGCTTGATTTGGAAGCCAAAGACGCCTTGGCAGGCGCTGCTGCCTATACCCGCAGTGTGAGGCTCACGGGCATTGGCCGTGGTGGTAAAGACCGCGAAGAAACCTTGGAAATTAGAAGTCTGAACAATGCCCGCGCAGCCAGAGCGCGCAAAGGAAAGGCCGCAGATTTGGGCTTCAAACCCACGCAAATTACGCGGGTTGAATAGGACAAATTGCTTGAGCTGAACTTGGCAAAGCACCCTTGAGGTGCTTTGCTTTTTCTCACATGAACTATCGTTTGGGCGCAAAGTGCATGCGCGGGACAAATTGGTAGGTGGAACGCCAGCATGTGGCCAACAATTCCTCAGGACCATGTCTGTGGGTGAGTTTTTTTCGCAGGCGCGACACGCACACTTGCAAACGTTTGTTGTTGTAAAAATCGGAAAGCCCCCAGATGGCCATTTCAAGTGCGTCGCTTCTGAGGGCTTGCTCAGGCGCCAGAGCCAGTTGGGTGAGCAGTACCGTTTCCATGGCGGTCAAACCAATGGCATTGTTAGCATGACCGGTGAGCAGAGCCCGAACGGGGTCAATGGTCCAGCTTGAGGTGAGGGCTCTGGGCAAGCGAGAGGCCAGGCGCTGAATGATTGTGACCAACTCTAAAGGATTGAAGGGCTTGCTGATGCAGGCATCTGCGCCAGCTGCGATGGCCGCAATGCGCTCGTGGGGCTCAGCCTCGGGCGAGATCATGATGACGCGCAATTCGGGGTGTTTGGCCAGTTGGCCTGCCATGGTCAGGCTTTGATTTCCCAAGGTTTCAGCATCCAAGATCACCACATCGATGGTTTGTTGGGCGTGGTGCTTGGGCAAGTCTTCCGCATGCTCACAATGCAGGCCCTGAATGCCTGCACTTTCTAAATGCGCCAATACTTGTTCTGCCCATTTCGGATCTTTTTCAACAAAGCTGACGCAGAGAGGTTTCATGATCGAATTCCTTAATAATGTTTACTTAAGGATTCATGTTATTACTTTTTATAGCCATTAATGAGCTATTTATGAATAACAATTTCACAAAAACCAACACCTTATTACCTATAAAGTGCCAATTTGCCTCTGTGGCAGTGTGATTAATGCATTCACTTGCCTCAGACTTGCAAAGCCCCCCAATGTGGCAAATTTGACGAATTTGCTTCTTAAATTAAGCGCATTCAGCAATGAGTTCGATTTCGACACAAGCGCCCATGGGCAATTGCGCTACGCCAAAGGCACTGCGGGCATGGACACCCTGGTCGCCAAACACTTGACCGAGTAGTTCGCTGCAGCCATTGGTGACCAAGTGCTGTTCGGTAAATGCAGGTGTTGAATTCACCAAACTCATGACCTTGACGATGCGAACCACTTTGTTCAGATCACCAACCGCGGCATGCAAGGTACCCAACAAATCAATGGCCACGGCGCGTGCAGCAGCCTTGCCTTCATCGGTTTGCATGTTGAGGCCCAATTGGCCGGTCCAAACTTGCCCATCTTTCTTAGAAATATGGCCACTCAAAAAAATCAAGTTTCCCGTTTTTACAAAGGGCACGTAGGCCGCGGCGGGTGTTGCCACGGGCGGCAAGGTGATGTTCAAAGCTTCAAGGCGTTGGTAAACAGACATGGAAGGCTCACTTCAAAAATTGAGATAAATGATGAAAAAATTAGAGCGGCTCGACTGTCACGCTGACTGCGAGCGTGTGATTCGTTCCGCCTTGAAGCACCCCTCGCAGGGGTGAAACATCGGCAAAATCGCGCCCTACCGCCAATCGAACATAGTCTTCACCAGGGCTACACCAATCTGCGCGATTGTTGGTGGGATCGAAATCGTACCAAGATTCTGTGCCCTCAATGGGGCTTTGGGTTGGAATTCGCAAAGACACCCAAGCATGGGATGCATCACTGCCAATGAGCCGAGCTTGCCCGGGTGGTGGTTCAGTCAGCAAATAGCCACTGACATAACGAGCCGCCAAACCCAAACTTCGCAAACAAGAAAGCATGACGTGGGCAAAGTCTTGGCATACACCCCGCTTGTCATTCAAAACACTGAGCGCAGGTGTACTGACATCGGTGCTTAGAGATTCGTATTTGAATTCATGGTGAATGCGTTGCATCAAGTGACGCGCACTTTCAACCAAGTTGCGCCCTGCAGGAAAGCTGGTTTGAGCATACAAACGAAAGGCAAGGTCAATGGGCGCGTGGTGTGAACCATAGGCCAAGCCAGACCATTCATCACTGGCTTGACCCGCACGATATTGATAAGCAGTTTTGGCGTTTTCCCAAGTGAGTCTTTGAATGCTTTTGTTCAATTCAAGCAGACGCCCTGTTTCAATGGAAAAAGTTTCAATGTCGCTCACAGCGCTCACCGTCAGGGTGTCGTGAGGGCTGGTCAAAGACCAATACAGGCGGTAATTGCCAAAGGCATCGATGTTGCGCGAAGTGTTTGTGGCTTCAGGGCTGGTGATGAGTGAATGCTGGGCACAACTTTGGCAAGGGGTGGTGGCCGGTTCCAAGTGCGCTACATGCTGTGCAGTCGCCACGGTGGGCGAATACTGGTAGCAGGTTTTGTGATGAATTCGCAATTTCATGGAAGTCGAATCATGAGGCGCCAACGCTCTGCTGTGACTGCTCGCTGTGTGAGAAAAACAAGCCGTTCAATTGATCCGAAACAGACCGTGCAGTTTCTCTGCAAAGTCTCAGCAAATGAAGCAATTCTTCGCTGTGGGTTAGGCCATCAGGCGTCAAGCGTTGTAAATCAATTTCTGACAAGGCAGGTACATGTTTTGATATTTCTTCTGTCGCACCGTTTGCCAAATGGCCCATTTTGGCCAAGCGGCCGCGCAGTGTTTTGGCCACCCAGCCCAAAGCCCTCGGGTTGTCTGTGTGGGTCAGAAGAAGTTCGAGAAGTGCACCCAAGGTGCGACTTTGCTGATACTGCGCATGAAAAGCAATGGTGCTGTCAAAGAGGGCCAACACCGCGTCAAATCCCGCCTGTGATTGAAGGCACTTTGAGTCAATGGCACAGTGCAAAGCCTGCGCTAAAAAATCCAAACGCTCAATGTGACGACCGATCGACAGCAGGCGCCAACCATCGTCGCGGGTCATGCGATCTGTTTGGGCACCCGTGAGGGCGGCCATTGATTGGCTGGTTCGCGACAACAGTTGTTGGGCCCACATGCTGGTGGCCACGGGTGCATCTTGGGATTGCGATTTAAAAAATGAGTTGTCAGTTTGTTCGATCAGGTTCCAATGTTCGGGCGACAAGCGCTCGCGCACAGCGGCCGCTGACAATTTCATGGCGCGAAGGTTGTAGCCAACGCCCGTCGTGTGTTGGGTGTCCCACAAACCCGCGATGAGTGCACGTTCAAATACCCGTCTGGACTGTTGAGCTTGTGGCACGCTTGGCAACACCAAACCATGGCTCATACACAGGGTGCTGAGCCATGCAATCAAAGTGGTGCTGTGCTGCGCCTCGGAGTTCATTGTTTGGAGGGCCAAGCGAGACAGTCGAAGCGTATTTTCGGTGCGCTCTGAATAGCGACCCATCCAAAACAAATTCTCTGCTGCTCTGCTGGTCACCAAGCGATGACGCTGTGGCTGGGCTACAAACAATGCTTCGGCTTCTGACTTGTCTATGGACACAAACGATTGAATTAACCCAGCATCGTTCGCAGCATTTGACTTGAGCACCCAAACATCGGCACTGCTCCCGCCTTTTTGCATCGAGGCAATGCCGTTTTGAGTGCCCAACCTGGCCAAACCGCCGGGTAAGACTTGCCAACCACCTTCTTCATTGGCCAGCACATACACCCGCAAAATCACCGGTCGCATGGGCATGGATTGAGTGCTGAAGAAGGTGGGTGTGTGTGACAGGGGTAAAAATCCTTGAAGGGTGTGTGCTTCAGGATCACCTTGAATTCTGGTGCGCCATTCGTCCAGACCTTGCTCGTCCAATTTGCGACCGACGATGGGCTCAAAAGTGCGTCGCCCTGGGGAAGGGGGGTAAGTTGGTTTGATCACGCAATCTTGCAACCTGGGCAGCACATCGTGCATGGCTGCGGGTTCACCGCACCACCAGCTGGGAATGGCTGGCAATTGCAATTCCTCTTGCAACAATGTGCGGGAGAGTTGAGGCAAAAAACCCAAAATGGCATTGGATTCAAGGAAGCCCGAACCTGGCGTGTTGGCCACCAACACGTTGCCTGCGCGCACGGCTTGCAACAAGCCAGGAACGCCCAAGGTAGATTCAGCTCTCAGCTCCAGTGGATCGAGCCAATCGTCGTCAACACGTTTCAACAAGCCATGAATGGGCTTCAATCCCTCGAGTGTTTTGAGATACAGTTTTTCATCGCGCACCAAGAGGTCAGTGCCTTGGACCAAGCTCAGACCCAAGTAGCGTGCCAAATAGGCCTGCTCAAAATAGGTTTCGTTGTAAGGGCCGGGTGTGAGTAAAGCAATATGGGCTTGTAAACCCGCTGAAGTGCGCAGCTTTAAGGCGTTCACGAAGGATCGATAGGAGGCGGCCAGCGGTGCAACGGGCATGGCCGCAAATGCGCGCGAAAATTGGTTGGAAATAATTTGCCTGTTTTCTAGCAAATAACCTAAACCAGAAGGAGCTTGAGTTCGCTGAGACAGCAACCACCAACAGCCATCGGGTCCTTTGACCAAATCGAAAGCTGCCAAATTGAGGTGACGCCCCCCCACTGGCGCTGTGCCTTGCATGGGGTGCAGGTAGCCCGAATGACCTTGCACCAAAGCATATGGCAAGGCGCCTTGCTTTAAAAGATGCTGCATGCCATAAACATCTGACATGATGGCCTCGAGCAGGCGCATGCGCTGGATTACACCCGCATGAATGTGCTGCCAATCTTGGCTCGACAATATCAAAGGGAGCAGATCCAAAGACCAAGGACGTTGGGGTTGGTCTGCGTTGGCATAGACGTTGTAGGTCATGCCGTTGTCGCGCACTTGGCGCATCATCAGGTCGTGTTGCTTGGGCAAGCTTTGCAAGCCGTCTTTGCCCAGGTGCGACAGAAACTCTGCCCAATGCGGCGTGGCTTGCGTGGACTGTCGGACCGCTCCAAAAATTGACTCAGTGCTAGCCCCAAGCGTTGCTCGAACGCCCCCCCTCATTTCATCCCAGTGTCCCTCAGGCGCAAAATCGACAGATTGCAAGAAAGCCAAGGCCGCGGCTTCACGGCTCTCATCTTGAGAGGTGTCGGGGGCAGGGCTTGAAAACGAGGGCTTGTTAATTTCCACAATGTCTGAATTGTCACCTCATCGGGCACGTCGGAGGTCTAGCGTCCAAGGAAATTCTGGACTGGCCGACAATTCGACGTTGGCTGGCGGCATGGTCAGAGGTCCGGGCGAATGTCCAATCCTGAAGAAACGAGCCAGGCGGCGACTTTCTGCTTCATAAGCGTTCACAGGCAGCGTGTCGTAATTTCGTCCTCCTGGGTGTGCGACGTGGTACTGGGCCCCACCCAGAGAGCGCTTCATCCAGGTGTCCAACACATCCAGTGTGAGCGGAGCGTGAACACCAATGCTGGGGTGCAAGGAGGAGGGCGGGTTCCAAGCTTTGTATCTGACACTGGCCACGTACTCACCCGCTGTACCTGTGGGTTGCAGCGGTAAGCCTTGTCCGTTCACGGTCACGGTGTATCGGCTTGGATTGAGGCCAGTGACATGCACCTCCAGCCTCTCTAACGAAGAGTCAACGTATCGGGCGGTGCCACTCGAGGTGCTTTCTTCGCCCATCACATGCCAAGGCTCAAGGGCATTGCGCAAGGTGACCTTGATGGCGTCGACGCAAAATTCGCCCACGCGGGGGAATCTGAATTCGAAGTGAGGTGCAAACCAAGCGGGGTCAAAGTGAAAGCCAGCATCACCCAACTCGGTCAGTACATCGTCAAAATCCATTTTGACAAAGCTCGGAAGCATAAAGCGGTCGTGCAATGCAGTGCCCCAACGCGTCACGGGTGCACTGTAACTTTGATGCCAGAAACGAGCCACGAGTGCGCGCAACAACAGTTGCTGAACCACGCTCATTCTGGCGTGCGGTGGCATTTCAAAGGCGCGCAATTCAAGCAAGCCCAAGCGTCCTGTTGACGAATCCGGCGAATACATCTTGTCGATGCAAAACTCACTGCGGTGCGTGTTGCCAGTCATGTCGACCAAGATGTTGCGAAGGCTGCGGTCTACCAACCAAGGCGGCATGTTTTGACCATGCGTTTCTCTGTGTCGTGCAATTTCGCGCAAGGCAATTTCAAGTTCATAGAGTTGGTCGTTGCGAGCTTCATCGACGCGCGGTGCTTGGCTGGTTGGGCCGATGAACATGCCACTGAACAAGTAGCTCAAGCTGGGGTGGTTGTGCCAATAAAGCAGCAAGCTGGCCAACAATTCAGGCTTTCGCAAGAAGGGGCTGTCGCCAGGCGTGGCGCCGCCCATGACCACATGGTTACCACCACCGGTGCCTGTGTGACGGCCGTCGGTCATGAACTTCTCAGCACACAGGCGAGTTTCAAAAGCGGCTTGGTATAAAAATTCAGTGTGCTCAACCACCTCTTTCCAATGACTGGCAGGGTGAATGTTGACCTCAATCACGCCAGGATCGGGCGTGACTTGCAAGAGCTTCAAGCGCGGATCGCGTGGCGGTGGATAGCCCTCCAACACAATCTTCATTTGCAGTTGTTGCGCTGTGGTTTCAATGGCCTTTAATAAATTCAGGTAGTCTTCCAAGCGAGCCAAAGGTGGCATGAAAACATACATGACACCTTCTAGGTTTTTGTCTGATTGGGCCTCCTTGAGGGGGACGGGTCCGTTGGCACGCCGAGGGTCTCTAATTTCTACGCACAGGGCCGTTCTAACAGTCTGCGGATCTGATTGAAAGCGCTCGGGTGCACTGCCTGCGGAAAGATGTTGTTGCATCGAGGGCTTGGAGGCGCCTTTGATTGGCGCGCGGGTGCTGGTCAGGGGGAATCGTTCAGCAAAGGGATCACGATCAATCAAGACCTCACGATCGGTGGCGGCAGACCATGGCAATGAGTCCAGGGGCAAGCGCCATCCCATGGCGGAGTCGCCTGGCATTAAGTACAAACGTTCGTCGCGCAAAAACCATTTGCCGCTGTGCCACTGGGTGTCTAGAAAATTCAAATCGTGAGACTCAATGGCTTTCAATGGCAACAGATAACCGACTTCTTGGTCCAGTCCTTGCGCAAACACTCGGTGCAATCGAGCGCGCTCTAACTCATCGTCCAGCTTTGAATCGAAGGGGTCAACATTGATAGGCAAACGACGTTCACGCCACAGGTAGTACCAAGTATCTTCGTAGCCCGGCAAGATATGGTCTGGAGCGACATGAAGGTGCGTGGCCAATGTGCTTAAAAATAATTTGGCATCTTCGGGTTTGTACTTTTGAGAGACGCCCTCGTCGGCAAACAAGCTGGGGTCTTGCCAGCTAGCCATGCCATCAGCTCGCCAATAAATGCTGAGGGCCCAACGTGGAAGTTGTTCGCCCGGGTACCACTTGCCTTGCCCAAAATGTAAAAATCCACCTTGGCCATATTGGGCACGTAACTTGTGTACCAATTCGGTGGCCAAGCCACGTTTGATGGGACCCAAAGCCTCTGTGTGCCATTCGGCCGCATCTCTATTTTCGGTGCTGACAAAGGTGGGTTCACCCCCCATGGTGAGGCGCACATCGCCCTGGATCAATTGAGCTTCTACATGCTCACCCAAGGCCAATACGGCTTCCCACTGATCGTCCGAGTAGGGCTTGGTGACTCGGGGCGATTCGTAAATTCGGGTGATGTTCATCTCATGGCCAAACGCCACCTCTGCTTCGTCCATCAAGCCTTCAATGGGCGCCGCACTGGAAGGCTGTGGCGTGCAGGCCAAAGGGATGTGACCCTCACCTGCCAACAAACCAGAGGTGGGGTCAAGCCCAATCCATCCTGCGCCTGGCAGGTAGACTTCGCACCATGCATGCAAGTCGGTAAAGTCAACGTCGGTGCCGCTGGGACCGTCTAAGGATTTCACATCGGGCGCAAGTTGAATCAGGTAGCCCGATACAAAACGCGAAGCCAATCCCATGTGCCGCATCAATTGAACCAACAGCCAAGCCGAGTCCCGGCAAGAGCCGCTTTTCAATTCAAGCGTTTCTTCGGGTGTTTGCACACCAGGCTCGAGGCGAATCAGGTAGTTAATGTCTTGGTAAACCCGTTGATTGATTTGAACCAAAAAATCGATCGTTCTCTGTCGGCTTCTGTCCAAGCTGGCCAAGTACTTTTTAAACAAGGGCGAGCGTGGCATCTTTTCCAGGTACCCACTAAGCTCCTCCTTTAAGCCAGCCGCATAAGTCAGAGGCACATGTTCGGCGCTGGGCTCTAAGAAAAAATCAAATGGGTTGAACACCGCCATTTCGGTTACCAAGTCGACGGTCACTTTGAACTCGCTGGTTTTCTTGGGGAAGACAAGTCGGGCTTGGTAATTGGCAAATGGGTCTTGCTGCCAATTGATGAAATGCTCGGCGGGTTCGATCCGAAGGCTGTAAGACAAGATGCGGCTTCTGCTGTGCGGCGCAGGTCTTAAGCGAATCACCTGCGGGCCCAATTGAACCAAGCGGTCGTACTTGTAATGAGTAACGTGGTGCAGAGCAACGTGAATAGACATAAATGCAAGTAATCGCAACAACGGCTGCATCGAAATAGCAACTCGGGCTGTCTAAACTGTAGCAAAAGCTGCGCCATGCTTTGATGACAAGGATTGCCCCATGTTTTTGTTTGCACCTTACTGGGCAGCGGGTTGGTTGCTGGGCACGGTGCTTCAACTCCAACAGTCTGGCCTGCCCGACAAGGGTCAGCTTGTGGCCATTGCATTGGCAGGACTCTCCCTGGCGTTTGCAAGCAAGGCTTTCAAAACCTGGTCTCAAGCTCGCTTTTGGCAAGCGGGGGCCGCATTGTTGGCATCGACATTTTTGGCATTGGCCGTGGTCAATGCGCGGTGCATCTGGCAATCCCAATTGGCGCTATCGCCCCATTTGGAAGGCCAAAGTTTGAACTTGGTGGGATGGGTGGCTTCCTTGCCTCAAGCAGGGCCGCAAGGGGTGCGGTTTCTTTTCAAAGTGAAGACGGCACAGCTGGCCCAGTCCGAGCTTGCCAACGGTGCCATCCATGTGCCTGAATGGATCGAGATGGCTTGGTTCGATCGTACAGACAACGGCCCTATGCTTGGCCGCAATTTTGACGGCCTCAAGGCTGGCGATGTCTGGCGCTTCAATGTCCGATTGAAAGCGCCCCATGGCAATTTAAACCCCCATGGTTTTGATTACGAACTGTGGCTTTGGGAGCAAGGCATCATGGCCACTGGCGCAGTTCGCTCTGGGCCACACGACCCCCAAGCTCAAAAGCTGCAAGAAACCTGGCAATTCCCCATGGCCCAAGCCCGTCAATGGGTGCGCTTCAAAATCTATCAAGCATTGGCCACTGGTGGCCCTGAAAGTTTGTCACAAGCAGGTGTCATTGCAGCGCTTGTCATGGGCGATCAGTCTGCCATTGTGCCTGCCGATTGGGATTTGTTCAGGGCCACCGGTGTGGCGCACCTCATGAGCATCTCTGGTTTGCACATTACCTTGTTTGCTTGGGCGGCCATGGGCTTAATGGGATTTGTTTGGCGAAGCTCAGCAAAATTCAGCAGTCCGCCATTGAGCACTCTGTGTTTACGTTGGCCGGCCCCCCAAGTGGCCATGTGCTTTGGCTTGGGCTTGGCCACCTTGTATGCCTTGTTCAGTGGCTGGGGCTTGCCCGCTCAACGCACCGTGGTGATGTTGGGCATATTGACCCTGCTCAAGCTGATCGGTGGGCGATGGCCTTGGTATGGGAGTTGGGGCTTGGCCTTGTGGGTTGTGGTGGCATGGGATCCTTGGGCCCTGATGCAGCCTGGGTTTTGGTTGAGCTTTGTGGCAGTAGGGGTGTTGCTCATGACCGACCGACAAAAGGATTTTGCGCGCACCAAAGAAGTGACTTTTGATGCCGAGTTGGTGCAACAAAATCGATTTTCTCAAATCTGCCTCAAATTGGCCAGAAGCATTGGGCCGGCAATCGTGCGTTTGGTTCGGGAGCAATGGGTTGTCACTGTGGCATTGACACCGCTCTCTGTCCTGTTTTTTGGCCAAGTGTCGGGTGCGGGTTTGGTGGCCAACCTCCTTGCCATTCCGTGGGTCACTTTGGTTGTCACTCCCTTGGCCTTAGCGGGTGTTGCTTGGCCACCTTTGTGGCAGCTTGCTGCATTGTCTTTGCAGCCCCTGTTCGGCCTGCTTCGATTTTTGTCTGAGGTTGCTCAAACTGTTTGGACCCTGCCAATGCCGCCAATCAGTTTGGTGGTTTTGGCCATCGCCGGGGGCATTTTGTTGCTCATGCGTTGGCCTTTGGCACTGCGCTGTTGGGGATTGCCCATGATGCTGCCAGCGCTATTTTGGCAAACGCCCCAAACGCCATGGGGGCAGTTTGAAATGTGGGCGGCAGATGTCGGGCAAGGCAACGCCGTCATTTTGAAAACGAGAAACCACGTCTTGCTTTACGACGCAGGCCCGCAATATTCAGAAAACAACAACGCGGGCCAGAGGGTTTTGGTTCCAATGCTTACGCAGATGGGCTTGCGGCTAAACAAGCTTGTGCTCAGCCACCGCGACCTTGACCATACGGGCGGCGCACCCTCGGTGCTCTTATCCCAAAAGACAGCGGAACTTTGGTCTTCCATCGAAGTAGGCCATCCCCTGTCACTTTTGAGGTCATTGAATCGCTGTGAGGCGGGCCAACAATGGGAATGGGATGGCGTGCAATTTGAATTTTTGCATCCCATGCCCTTTGATTACGAAGGCATGCAACGCCCCAATGCGCTCAGTTGTGTTCTTCGCATCAAAGCCATGACTTTGGGTGGCGACGCAGTGAACAATGCAAACTACAAATTAAACGAGGGTGGCTCTGCGCTCTTGGTGGGTGACATCGAAGCAGGACAGGAAAGCGCCTTGTTGCAGCGCTTGGCTTTGGGGCCAGTCGACTTTTTGTTGGTGCCTCATCACGGCAGTCAAACTTCTTCGACCTCCGCTTTTATCGAGACGGTTCGCCCCAAGTGGGCAATGGTGCAGTCTGGTTATCGCAACCGATATGGTCATCCAGCTCCCAAAGTGATTGCGCGCTACCAAGCATGGGCGGTACCCTTGGTGCTTTCTACGCAGTGTGGCGCGGCACATTTGCAAAGCTTGAAGCCTGACCAACTAGACTGCGAAAGGGTTTTGAGGCGAAGGTATTGGCATCACAATCAAACGACACTTTGAAAAACCGAATGGCCTTATGCGATTAGAGTTCGGGTACGACTCTTGCTTTTGTAAACACAGGAGAGATGTCAGATGCAGCAATTTGATGAAATGTACAGTCAGGCTTCAGCCACGCAGCCGGGTAACCCCATCAGGGCGCATTACAAAGTCTATGCCGAATGGTTGTCAGCCCAAAGCGAATCATTGATGCTGGCTCGCCGTGAGGAAGCTGAAATGATATTTCGGCGTGTAGGCATCACCTTTGCTGTTTATGGCGACAAAGACGAAAGCGGCTCAGGCACGGAACGGCTCATCCCCTTTGACCTCATTCCTCGCATCATTCCCGCCCATGAGTGGCAAAGCATGGAAAGAGGTTTGGTGCAGCGTGTGACGGCCCTCAACCGCTTCATACACGATGTCTACCACGACCAAGAAATTATCAAGGCCGGCATCATTCCAGCCGAACAGATTTTGAAAAACGCCCAGTTTCGGCCCGAAATGATGGGCGTGGACGTGCCGCATCAAATTTACTCGCACATCAGTGGCATCGACATTGTGCGGGCGCCCAATGCGCAAGGTGAGGGCGAATACTACGTGTTGGAAGACAACTTGCGAGTTCCAAGTGGCGTGAGCTACATGCTGGAAGACCGTAAGATGATGATGCGCTTGTTTCCAGAGTTGTTCAGTCGGCACCGAGTGGCCCCTGTTGCACATTACCCCGATTTGTTGCTTGAAACTTTGAGGGCTTCAAGCCCCGCGGCTTCCGCCGAACCCACGGTGGTTGTCCTCACCCCTGGCATGTACAACAGCGCTTATTTTGAGCATGCGTTTTTGGCGCAGCAAATGGGCGTAGAGTTGGTGGAAGGTCAAGACTTGTTTGTCAAAGACGCTTATGTTTACATGCGCACAACGCGGGGTCCAAAACGCGTCGATGTGATTTACCGCCGTGTCGACGACGACTTTCTAGACCCCAAAGTATTTCGGCCCACCTCAACCCTAGGATGCCCTGGCTTGATGTCAGCTTACCGCGCTGGTAACGTGGCCATCTGCAATGCTGTGGGCACAGGCGTGGCCGATGACAAATCGATCTACCCTTATGTGCCACAGATGATCGAGTTTTATTTGGGCGAGCAACCCATCTTGAAAAACGTTCCGACGTTCATGTGCCGCAAGCCTGAAGACCTGGCCTATACCTTGGCCCATCTGAAAGATTTGGTGGTCAAAGAGGTTCACGGTGCCGGTGGTTATGGCATGTTGGTGGGCCCCGCGTCTACCCAAGAAGAAATTGAAAATTTTCGCAAGGCTTTGTTGGCCAACCCTGCTGGCTACATTGCACAGCCCACCTTGAGCTTGTCCAGTTGTCCGACGTATGTCGAGAGTGGTGTTGCGCCGCGTCACATTGACTTGAGGCCTTTTGTGTTGAGCGGTCGCAGTGTCCAAATGGTGCCTGGCGGTCTGACGCGCGTGGCCCTGAAAGAGGGCTCCTTGGTGGTCAATTCATCGCAGGGTGGTGGCACCAAAGACACTTGGATTTTGCAATCATGAAAGAGGCATCATGTTAAGCCGTACCGCAGATCATTTGTTCTGGATGTCGCGCTACACAGAGCGCGCAGAGAACACAGCTCGCATGTTGAATGTGAGTTATGAAACCTCTTTGCTCCCGCAGTCAAGTGCCACGGTGCAGTCGGGTTGGGAGGGCTTGCTTTCCATCAGTGAGTTGTTGCCCGCGTATACCCAATTGCATGGCGATGTGACGGCCCAAAGCGTGATGCAGTTCATGGTGATGGACCCTCACAATCCTTCTTCCATTGTTTCTTGCTTGCGAGCAGCACGAGAGAATGCCCGTGCTGTTCGTGGAGCGCTTACCACAGAGGTTTGGGAAACCCAAAACCAAACTTGGTTGGAAGTGAATCGTAAAATTCATTCTGGTGAATTTGCAGCAGACCCAGGCAAGTTTTTTGAGTGGGTTAAATTCAGATCACATTTGTCGCGGGGTGTGACGGTCGGTACCATGCTCATGGACGAGTCTTTGCACTTCATGCGCTTGGGTACTTTTTTAGAGCGTGCCGACAACACAGCTCGCTTGGTCGATGTTAAATTTCACGCCGTTCAAAATGACCGATTTGGCGCTTTGCCCATTGCACCCATTGTGGTTCAGCAAATGCAATCACAAACTTTGAATTCAGATGTTGGCTTAGATGGTGCACAAGAATTTGATTTCTATCACTGGAGTGCCATTTTGCGCAGCGTCAGCGGTTTTGAAATCTATCGCAAGGTCTACCGCGATGTGATTCGACCCGACCGGGTGGCTGAGTTGCTCATCTTGCGTCCCGACATGCCACGTTCATTGCACGCCAGTCTGAATGAAGTGGTCAACAACTTGGGCGCAGTCACCGACAATTTGCAAAGCGAGACCTTGCGTCATGCTGGCAAACTCAGGGCCGACTTGGCATACGGACGCATTGATGAAATACTGGCCACAGGATTGCACGCTTACCTGACTCAATTCTTGGAGCGTGTGAATGTGCTGGGTAGCCGTATCAGTCGCGAGTTTTTGATGCCCCAAGTGGATTGATAACTTCTGTTGCTGCGTTCTTGACAGCCTGCCCCAATTCAATCACCGCCATGGCGTAGTAGCTGCTCCAGTTGTAGCGTGTAATGGCATAGAAGTTTTCGGTGCCGGCCACATAGCTTGGCGGTGAATCGCCATTGAGCAGTTCAATGAGCGCCAAGGGGCCTGCGTGTTGCAGGGCGGCGCCTTCCAGTACAGCGCCCTTGGCAGACATGCTGGCGACGCTAAAGGTGGGCAAAATGTCGGGGGCCATCAGGCTGTCCATGTCGAGCAGCTCGCGGTTGAATGAAACAGGGTAGTGCGTCGGCAGGCCTGTTTGCCATTGGAAAGCCTTGAAATAGTTGGCCACCGAACCCACCACATCGGCGGTGTTGCCAAACAAATCGATGTGTTGGTCGCCATCAAAATCAACCGCAAATTTGGCCCAACTGGAGGGCATGAATTGGGGCAGGCCCATGGCGCCGGCGTAGCTGCCCTTGATGGACTGGGGTTTGATTTTTTCTTTGTGAGCCAAAACCAAAAATTGAGCCAGTTCTTTGGCAAAGAAAGCTTGTCTTTCGGCCGCCCTGGGGTGCTCTGCTGGAAAGTCAAAGGTCAGGGTGCTGAGGGCATCGAGCGTTCTAAAGTTGCCGGTGTGCAGACCGTAAAAAGTTTCTACGCCAATGATTCCCACAATCAGCCAAGCGGGCACGCCGTATGTATTTTCAGCTTTGCTTAAAACAGCTTGGTTGCGCTTCCAAAACTCTACACCGGCTTGAATGCGTTTGGGTTCGATGAACCTGGCTTGGTAAGCCGCCCAGTTTTTTTGGGTGACTTGTTTGGGCGGCAAAATCAGTTTCGGAATGCTGGGGATGAACCTGGCCTGCGCCAATTGGGCCTTTACCCATTTCTCATCGAGTTGCTGTTCCTTGGCCACTTGCGCGGCCCACGCCATGGCATCTTTGCGCTTGGCATAGCTTGGCCCATGGGCAATGCGTTGATTTGCAATTTTCGTTTTGGGCTTGGCGGGTGGCTCGGCTGCTTGAAGCTCGAATGAGAATCCAATGCAAAGGCTGATCATGATCAATGACAAAATACGCATGCTGCAAGTTTAGCCTTTGAACGGACATCCTTAACGTGATAATCTGCCCACCTCGCAGTTAGTCTGTTGCTAAACTGTTTTAATTTGCATAACTTCAAAGTGTTGACATGGGTGCTACAGGCTACTTCACACATTCTGACTGTCGCCTTCACGAAATGGGACCGGGCCATCCCGAATGCCCACAGCGGCTAGACGCCATTGAAGACCGATTGCTTTTCACGGGCCTCGATCAAGCCCTTGACAGAAGGGAGGCCGCTCCTGCATCGCTTTCTGACATTGAACTCGCGCACGATCGAATGTACGTTGCCTCTTTGCGTGGGCTCACGGATGCGCTGGCTGAAGACATGCAGGCGGGAGGGCCAACTCACAGTGCTTTAGACCCAGATACCTCTATGAATGTCCATACGTGGAAGGCTGCACTGCGTTCAACCGGGGCGGCCCTTGAAGCCACCGACGCCGTCATCGCAGGTGATTTGGAAAATGCCTTTTGTGCCATTCGACCCCCAGGGCACCATGCCTGCCACGGCAAAGCCATGGGCTTTTGTTTTTTCAACCACGTGGCCATCGCTGCCAAATATGCTTTAGAGCGCCACGGACTCAAGCGAGTGGCCATTGTTGATTTTGATGTGCATCACGGCAACGGAACCGAAGACATTGTGGCGGGTGACGATCGAATTTTAATGGTCAGTTTTTTTCAGCATCCTTTTTATCCAGAAGGTGGCGCCCAAAAAACCGATGCCAATTTGGTTAATCTTCCGGTGCCCGCCTATACCAAAGGCATGGACATTCGAGAAATGATTGACATGATGTGGATGCCCCGTTTGGAGCAGCACCAACCTGAAATGATTTTCATCAGTGCTGGCTTTGACGCTCACCGCGAAGACGATTTAGGCCAATTGGGATTGGTCGAGCAAGACTATGTTTGGATCACGCAGCGCATCAAAGATCTGGCCCAAAAATATGCCAAGGGCCGAATCGTGAGTTGCTTGGAAGGCGGATACAACCTGAGTGCGTTGTCTCGGAGTGTGGAAGCCCACCTTCGTGTGCTGGCCGATGTTTGAGTTGGATTCATTGGCGTATGAAAAAAAGGTTTTGGTTTGAACAAAATTCCTAACATGATGAACGACCCTGCCCAATGGTGGGCGCAATTAAATCCCCACGAGGCCACATTGGAGGCCATGCTCTTTGGGGCTTGCGTGGCATTGGCCCTGTTGCTGGTGTGGGCTGTCAGGCGCGCCACCACGGAGTGGGAGTTGTCTGTGTTGTTGGGCCACAAGCTGGTTGATGGCGTTTTGTTTCCAAGTGCATTGTTGGGCCTCGTGTTTGCCGCCCGTGCCGTGTGGGGGAGTTCTCACCCAGTTTGGTTTTTCAACTTTTTGGTGCCTGTGTGTTTGTCCTTGGCGGCCATTCGTTTGGGAGTGAAGGTTTTGCAGGTGACCTTCAAGCAAGCCCATTGGGTGCGACCGGTAGAGCGCAGCCTGTCTTGGATTGCATGGGGCGCAGTGGTGCTGTGGCTGACGGGTTTGTTGCCGCTCATTATGGATGAGCTGGACCAAATTCATTGGAAGGTGGGTACGGGGCAGTTGTCTGTCAGAACTTTGATTGAAGGGGGCTTGACTGCCTCCGTGGTGTTGTTGCTCACCTTGTGGGTTTCAGCGGCCATTGAAGCGCGGCTGCTTCAATCTGCCACGGGCAGCGAGTTGTCCTTGCGCAAAGCCGTGAGCAATGCCGTGACATCCTTGTTGGTGTTTGTGGGCTTGATGCTGTCCCTGTCTGCCGTGGGCATTGACCTAACCGCCTTGTCGGTGCTGGGCGGCGCTGTGGGCGTGGGCATTGGTTTTGGTTTGCAAAAATTGGCCTCGAACTATGTCAGTGGCTTTGTGATTTTGGCTGAACGCAGCATGCGAATTGGTGACAGTGTGAAGGTGGACGGCTTTGAGGGCCGCATCACCGACATTAAGGCCCGTTACACCTTGATCCGCGCGCCCAATGGCCGCGAATCCATTGTGCCCAATGAGTTGCTGATCAACAGCCGGGTGGAAAACCTGTCCTTGGCCGATTCTTGTTTGTTGCAGAGCACCAGCGTGAGCGCGGCTTATGGCAGCGATGTTGATTTGGTCATGCGCTTGTTGTTAGAAGCTTGCCAGCAACAAGAGCGGGTATTGGAAGATCCGGCCGCCTTTGTGACCTTGTCCAACTTTGGCGCCGATGGTTTGGATTTTGTGGCCCATTATTGGGTGGATGAATTAAAAACAAACTTGCTCACTTTGAAGTCGGACATTCATTTGCAAATTTTGAACTCGTTCAAAGAAAACGGCTTGGAAATTCCTTATCCGCAGCGCGTCGTTCACATGGCAGCGACATCGCAATTTCAGGGCTAGAGAAGCAGGGTCAGACGTCCTACCTGCGCTTGACCTGCGCAAGCTTTTGCGGGTCTGCTTCAATCTATGTGCTTGTGAAGTTTTAACTTCAATGCCGCGGCGCACACACTCACTGCCGTGTTGGCCTCGTCAATGACGCGCCCCATAGTGATGAAGCCATGAATTTGCCTTTCAAAGCAAACGTATTGCGAAGAAACGCCCGCCTTTGACAAGGCATCGGCATACATCAACCCTTCGTCTCTCAAGGGGTCAAAGCCAGCCGTCAAAATGAATGCCGGTGGCAGGCCCTCGTGGCTTTCGGCTAAAAGCGGCGAAGCACGCCAGTCCATGGCGTCCTTGGCATCTCGCAAATAATGGCCTGCGTAGTAGGCCATGGAATCTTTGGTGAGCATGTAACCCGAACCGTTGGCATGATAAGAAGCGGTATCGGGCTGCATGAGGGTGGCGGGATAGATGAGCAACTGAAACACAGCTTGTACCTCATGGCCTCGAAGCCCTAGACATGCGGCAGCAGCTAAATTACCGCCAGCACTGTCGCCGCCGATAGCCATTCTCTGCGGGTCAATGTGGAGTTCATGGGCATGTGTCGCAGCCCATTTGAATGCCGCCACAGCATCGTCGTAGGCCGCCGGAAATTTGTTTTCTGGCCCTAAGCGATAGTCTACGGAAATGACCACCACACTCGCCAATTGGCAAAGTGAGCGGCACAGCACATCATGGGTGTCCAAGTCGCCGATGGTCCAACCCCCGCCATGAAGGTAGACCAATGCTGGCAAGGCAGGTGGATTGAGCGTATGGCTTGAATTTTCTTGCGCATTCACTTCAGGGTAGTACACCCTGACAGTCAAGGTTGTAAGGAGGCCATTTGCAGAACGAAGGCTCCATTCTTTGTTCTCTGTCCGAAGGACCTCGGGCGGCAGGGGCTGTGTCAAAGTCCGCCTGGAGCGATAGGACTCGCGGGCCTCGACAGGCGTGAGGGTATTGACCGGCGGTACCCCCTTGTCTTTCATCAGTTGCATCAGGGCTTGGGTTTGTGGATCGAGCATGATGTAAAGGTCCAAATCGGAAGATGCTAACCCCGAACAGGGTCAAGGCCTTGAAGCCTGAATTTAAAATTGAAAGGGTGTTGGTTTTGCTGTCTTGTTATAAAATTAGAACGAGCGTGCTTTTTTGCTTTCAAGGCTTGAGAAAGTCCAGTTTTACGGCACAATTGACGTTTACGTTAACGTCAACTTAGCGGTTGGTGTGAACGAGCCTGTTTTAATCTTGGAGATTCGGCAATGAAAATTTTGGTACCCGTGAAGCGGGTGGTTGACTACAACGTGAAGGTCCGCGTTAAATCCGATGGCACTGGCGTCGACATCGCCAACGTCAAAATGAGCATGAACCCTTTCGATGAGATTGCTGTGGAAGAGGCCGTTCGTTTGAAAGAGAAGGGCGTGGCCACGGAAGTGATTGCTGTTTCTTGCGGCGTTGCGCAATGCCAAGAAACACTGCGGACCGCCATGGCCATTGGTGCAGACCGCGCTATCTTGGTTGAAACCACCGAAGAATTGCAGCCTCTTGCCGTCGCCAAGCTACTCAAAGCCTTGATTGACAAAGAGCAACCTGGCTTGATCATTTTGGGCAAGCAAGCCATTGACGACGATTGCAACCAAACGGGTCAAATGCTGGCCGCGTTGGCAGACCTGCCACAAGCCACCTTTGCTTCCAAGGTGGAAGTGATCGACGGCAAAGCCCAAGTGACTCGAGAAATTGATGGGGGCTTGGAAATTTTGACCTTGTCTTTGCCCGCCGTCATCACCACCGACCTGCGCTTGAACGAGCCTCGCTACGTGACCTTGCCCAACATCATGAAGGCCAAGAAAAAACAACTCGACAACTACAAGCCCGAAGACTTGGGCGTCGATGTGCTCCCCCGCATCACCACCTTGAAAGTGTCCGAGCCCCCCAAGCGCTCAGCAGGCATCAAAGTCCCCGATGTTGCGACATTGGTGGACAAGCTTAAAAATGTTTCAAAGGTCATCTAATAACTTTGCGGGACAGACCAAGATTTGCGCAGCAAATTTGCTCTGTCCTCAACTAATATGAAACTTTGCGGGATAGACCAAGATTTGCGCAGCAAATTTGCTCTGTCCTCAACTAATTAAGAGGAATTTATGGCTTCATTGGTAATAGCAGAACACGACAACGCATCCATCAAGGTTGCAACCCTCAACACCGTCACCGCTGCTGTGGCCTGCGGTGGTGAAGTACACGTCTTGGTGGCAGGCCACAATGCCGGCGCTGCTGCGCAAGCCGCTGCCCACATTGCAGGGGTGACCAAAGTGATTCACGCCGATTCCGAAGCCTTGGCCCATGCCTTGGCCGAAAACGTGGCAGCCCAAGTGCTGGCCATTTCCGCCCACTACTCACACATCTTGTTTCCTGCCACCGCCGGCGGCAAAAACGTAGCGCCTCGCGTCGCTGCCAAATTGGACGTTGCTCAAGTGAGCGATGTCACTTTGGTCGTTTCTCCCGATACCTTTGAACGTCCCATTTACGCAGGCAACGCCATCGCCACTGTGCAAAGCAAAGACGCCATCAAGGTGTTAACTATTCGCACGACAGGCTTTGATGCCGCCGCAGCAACGGGTGGTTCAGCCAACATTGAAATCGCCGCCGCCGCCGCCGACAGCGGCAAGAGCGCCTTCAAAGGCAGTGAAATTGCCAAAAACGATCGTCCTGAACTGACGGCAGCCAAGATCATTGTGTCGGGTGGCCGTGCCTTGGGCAGTGCCGAAAAGTTTGCTGAAGTCATGACGCCCCTGGCCGACAAGCTCGGTGCTGCCATGGGGGCCAGCCGCGCTGCGGTAGACGCAGGCTATGCGCCCAACGATTGGCAAGTAGGCCAAACTGGCAAAATTGTGGCGCCGCAGTTGTACGTGGCCTGCGGTATCTCGGGTGCCATTCAGCACTTGGCCGGCATGAAGGACAGCAAGGTCATTGTGGCCATCAACAAAGACCCTGAAGCCCCTATTTTCAGCGTGGCCGATTATGGTTTGGAAGCCGACTTGTTTGTGGCTGTGCCTGAATTGGTCAAAGCTTTGTGAAGTGAACGCGACTGAACGGATTGTGAATTTGAAAGGCATCCAAAGAGGTGCCTTTCTGTTTTTTGGAGAACGACATGAGTTATACAGCCCCCGTGAAAGACATGCTCTTCAACATGGCGCATTTGGCGCGCCTAGACCATATTGCGCAATTGCCAGGCTTTGATGATGCTGGCATTGAAACCGCTCAAGCGGTCCTTGAAGAATGTGCCAAATTCAACCAAGACGTCATCGCGCCCTTGAATTGGGAGGGCGACAAAAACCCATCATCATTTGCCAATGGTGAAGTCAAAACCACACCTGGTTTTAAAGACGCATACCAGCAATATGCCGAAGCCGGCTGGCAAGGTCTGCAACACCCCACCGCTTTTGGCGGTCAAGGTTTGCCCAAAACGATTGGTGCAGCTTGCGGCGAAATGCTCAACTCGGCCAACATGAGTTTTGCGCTGTGCCCCATGCTCACAGACGGCGCCATTGAGGCCTTGCTCACGGCCAGTTCTGACGAACTGAAAAACATCTACCTGGAAAAACTCATCTCGGGCCAATGGACCGGCACCATGAATTTGACCGAGCCACAAGCGGGTTCCGATTTGTCCTTGGTGCGCACCCGTGCAGAGCCCATGCCCGATGGCACCTTCAAAGTGTTTGGCACCAAAATCTACATCACCTATGGTGAACACGACATGGCCGAAAACATCGTGCATTTGGTGTTGGCCCGCGTGCAAGGCGCGCCTGAAGGCGTGAAGGGCATTTCCTTGTTTGTGGTGCCCAAGTTCTTGGTCAATGCCGATGGCAGTGTGGGGGCGCGCAACGATGTGCACTGCGTCAGCATCGAGCACAAAATGGGCATCAAGGCCAGCCCCACAGCCGTCTTGCAATACGGCGACCACGGTGGCGCAGTAGGCTTTTTGGTGGGCGAAGAAAACCGCGGCTTGGAGTACATGTTCATCATGATGAATGCGGCTCGTTATGCGGTAGGGGTTCAAGGCATTGCCATTGCAGAGCGGGCTTACCAAAAGGCGGTGCAATATGCCAAAGACCGTGTTCAAAGCCGCCCTGTAGATGGCAGCATGAACACATCGGCGCCCATCATTCACCACCCCGATGTGAAGCGCATGCTCATGACCATGCGCGCCAGCACCGAGGGCTGCCGCGCTTTGGCCACTGTGGCCGCAGCCGCTTTCGATGCTGCGCATCACCACCCTGATGCTGAGGTGCGCAAACAAAACGCATTGTTTTATGAGTTCATGGTGCCCTTGGTCAAGGGCTACAGCACCGAGATGAGTTTGGAAGTCACCTCCTTGGGCGTGCAAGTGCACGGCGGGATGGGCTTCATCGAAGAAACCGGTGCGGCGCAGTACTACCGCGATGCCAAAATTTTGACCATTTACGAAGGCACCACAGCCATTCAAGCCAACGACTTGGTGGGTCGCAAAACAGCGCGAGACGGTGGCCAAACGGCCAAAGCCTTGGCAGGCCAAGTGGCGCAAACCGAAAACGAATTGTTGGCCCATTCTCATGCCGATGCACAGGCGGTGGGTCGTCGCTTGAAAGCTGCACGGCTGGCCTTCTTGGATGTCGTTCACTTTGTGGCCGCACAAGCCAAAACCCATCCCAACGATGTGTATGCGGGCAGCGTGCCCTACCTGATGTTGACGGGCAACTTGATGGCGGGCTGGCAAATGGGTCGTGCACTGTTGGTGGCCCTGTCTGACAGCGCGCAAATGCAAGACAAAGCTTTCATGGACGCCAAGGTGGTGACCGCACGTTTTTATGCCGATCATTTGCTCAGCCGCGCCCCCGGTGTGCGCGACAGCATCGTAGAAGGCGCCAAGTCCGTGACAGAATTGGCCCTCGAAGCTTTTTAAGCCTCAATTCCAAACCCTAAAGCCTTGTGGTCAGAGGCTAAGGGGGCTGACGATTTCTGGTACACCAGTATGAGGAAGCCCCCTTAGCCTCTGGCCACAAGGCGCACAACCCCACAGGAACTTAAATGTCTAAATTGCCGCTAGTTCTTGCAAACTTGACCTTTCCAGTCATTGCGTCGCCTTTGTTCATTATCAGCAATCCCAAGATGCTCATTGAACAATGCAAGGCTGGCGTGGTGGGGTCTTTGCCTGCCTTGAATGCCAGGCCTGCTGCGCAGTTGGAAGAGTGGTTGATTGAAATCACAGAAACGTTGGCGGCCTATAACCAAGCACATCCAGACCAGCCCGCAGCGCCATTTGCCATCAACCAAATTGTGCATAAAAGCAATGACCGTTTAGAGCACGACATGGCCATGTGCGTGAAATATAAGGTGCCCATCATCATCACCTCATTGGGTGCGCGAGAAGACATTAATCAAGCGGCACACAGTTATGGCGGCATCGTGTTGCATGACGTGATCAACAACAAGTTTGCCCACAAGGCCATTGAAAAGGGGGCCGATGGTTTGATTGCTGTGGCGGCTGGAGCAGGCGGGCATGCCGGTGTCAAAAGTCCGTTTGCACTGATTCAAGAAATCAGGGAATGGTTTGATGGACCGCTTGCTTTGTCGGGCTCTATTGCCACGGGCGGCGCTGTTTTGGCTGCGCAAGCCATGGGCGCCGACTTCGCTTACATTGGCTCAGCCTTCATCGCCACGCACGAAGCCCGTGCATCCGCAGACTATAAGCAGGCGATTGTCGATGCCACCTCCGATGACATTGTGTACAGCAATTTGTTCACCGGTGTTCATGGTAATTATTTAGCGCCTTCCATTAAGGCCGCTGGTTTAGACCCAGACCATTTGCCTGAATCTGATCCTTCCACCATGAACTTTGGCGGCGATGCCAAAAAAGCTTGGAAAGATATTTGGGGTTGTGGGCAAGGTATTGGCGCTGTTCACGCAGTGGTCAGCGTGTCAGAGCGAGTTGCCACGCTAAAATTAGAATACGCAGCGGCGCAAGCCCGCTTGGCACTCTAATTCAACTTGGTTTTTTGTGAAGTCTGAAAGATCAGAGGTCATCGACCTCTTCAAGGCCGTGGGCTGTGTGCTCATTGTGTTGCACCACTTGGCTTTGTACAGCCCCATGTCCGATGTGGTGGCAGTGGGTTTGCCGCGGCTCGAAGATTTTTTGTTTGAGCATGGCTTGTTGGCAGTCCAGCTATTTCTGGTGGTGGGCGGGTACCTGAATGCCAAGTCATGGGTGCGAGCCCTCTCTCACGCAGAATTCAAAGTGCTCCCTCGTTTGTTTGCGCGCTACCAGCGTCTTGTGATTCCTTTGCTGGCCGCACTCACATTTACCGTGCTTGTGACCGCGGTGGTGCGACCCTATTTTGACCATTCGTCCTTGTCTTCGCCACCCACTTGGATGCAGGTCGCAGCGCATGTCTTGCTGTTACAAGACATCGTTCACACCGAGGCTTTTTCTGCGGGTGTTTGGTATGTGGCCATTGACTTTCAACTGTTTGCCATGGCCTTGGCTTTTGCAGCTGTTGCGCATTTTTGGCAATCTCAGTCTGGCACGGGTTCGGTCATTCGCAAAGCACTTGGCTTTTGGATGCTGCTCACCTTGTGTTCGATGTTTGATTGGAACCTGAACCCCTTGAGCGAAATTTGGGGCACTTATTTTTTCTTTGCTTATGGTTTGGGCTTGTGCATTGGTTGCTGGCGAGAGTCTGGCATTGGCATCAGTTACAGAACACTGGGAATCTTGATGATCTTGCTGGGCGGTGTGGCCATGCTGCTCCATCCCAGAATACGTTTGGCGGTGGCATTGCTCATTGCCAGTTTGTTGTGCCTGTATGAGTCCACAGGTTGCAGGCCCATTTCTATACTGAAACAAAAATGGATCGGTGCTGTGGCCAACGCTTCGTACCCCATTTTTTTGATTCACTTTGGCGTGTGTTTGCTGGTCAGCGCTTTCGTTTTCAACTTGGATTCAGATGACTTTCTGATCAACTCTGTGGGCGTTGTTGTGGCCGTGGGCATGGCCATGGGCGCTGGACTTTGCTTGCACCAACTTGTTGAAAGCGTGCCCTTTAACTGGCGGCGTGTGGCTCAATGGGCTGCAGGGTTTGCGGCAGCCTGTGCTGCCGTGATGTACTTCACTTAGCCTATGCTGGCGGCACTGTGCGATTCATCCACCTTGGATTGAATATAGGCCAACGCAGCTTCCACTTGATCAATCAAAATCAAACAGAGATCGCCTTCAGTCAGGTGCGACAAAGCCAAATCGATGGCCTTGAATTCACCTTGAATGTCTTCTATGTGAGTGGTGCGTGAAGCCCCATTCAAGCCCTCACGCAGCAGTTGGATGACTTCGCCATCGCTGCGACCGCGTTGGCACGCATCTTGGTACAAAATGACTTCGTCAAAAGCCGATCCCAAAATTTGGGTTTGGTCTCGAATGTCTTGGTCGCGCCTGTCGCCAGCACCACTGATCACCACCACTCTTTTTTGAGCGGGCATGTTGTCAACCGCATTGACCAAGGCCTGAATGGCATCGGGGTTGTGACCGTAGTCGGCAATGAGGGTGGCACCCTTGTAATCAAACACATTGAAGCGGCCGGGCACACCCTGGATATCACTGATGAAGCTTGACAGCCCTTGGGCAATCACATCCCATGGCACATCGACAGCCCATGCGGCACCTACAGCAGCCAACACATTTTCAGTTTGAAAACCAATTTGACCTTGGCGTGTGAGAGGGACTTGGGCCAAAGAAATCGTGAATGACTTCTTGCCTTGTTGGGCCACAATGTGGCCATTTTGGGTGTACACCACCCGCTTGCCTTGCGCACGGTGAGTGGCCAACACAGCGTTGTGCGGATCTAACGCAAAAAAGGTGACATGGCCTGGGCACTTGGTGGCCATCATGGCCACTTGAGGGTCAGCGGCATTCAAGACGGCCATGCCATCGGGGGCTACATTGAGCACAATGACTCGCTTGAGAACTGTGAGGTCTTCTAAGGTGGTGATGTAATTGAGGCCCAGGTGATCGCCGGCGCCCATGTTGGTGACCACCGCCACTTGGCATCGGTCAAAGGCCAAGCCCTCACGCAGCAAGCCGCCGCGTGCCGTTTCAAACACAGCGGCATCCACATCGGGATGCATCAACACATTGCGGGCACTGCGAGGACCACTGCAATCGCCGGAATCAATTTGACGGCCATTGACATAAACGCCATCGGTGTTGGTCATGCCCACGCGAAGTTGGTTGGCTTTGAGCAAATGCGCTGTGAGTCGCACGGTGGTGGTTTTGCCATTGGTACCGGTCACGGCAATGATGGGAATTCGGCCGTTTTCGCCATTGGGAAACATGTGATCAATGATGGCTTTGCCCACATTGCGGCCCTTGCCGAAGGAGGGGCTGATGTGCATGCGAAGGCCGGGGGCCGCATTGACTTCCACGATGCCGCCGTTTTGTTCTTCAAGCGGTCTGAGGACAGACTCGCACACCACATCCACGCCGCAAATGTCGACGCCCACCATTTGCGCCGCTTCAATCACACGCGCTGCCACTTCGGCATGAACGTCATCTGTCACGTCGGTGGCGGTGCCACCGGTGGACAAGTTGGCGTTGTTGCGCAAAATAACGCGACGCCCTTTTTCGGGCACTGAATTGGGTTCGAGGTCTTGTAATTTCAAACGACCAATGGCAATGTCATCAAATTTGATTTTGGTGAGCGACGTAGAATGGCCATCGCCGCGGCGGGGGTCTAAATTGACTTTGTCCACCAACTCCTTCACGGTGAGTACCCCATCACCGACGACCAAGGGCGGTTCACGGCGTGCGGCCGCTACCAGTTTGTTGCCGACCACCAGCAAACGGTAATCGCTACCGGGCAAGTATTTTTCGACCAGGACTTCGCCATAGCGCGCTGCAGTGTCGTAGGCCAGATTGAACAACTCACGTTCGACAATGTTGACCGTGACGCCTTTGCCTTGATTGCCATCTTGGGGTTTCAAAACCACGGGCAGTCCAATTTTGAGCGCAATGGCCCAAGCGTCTTCTAAATCTTTGGCAGGACGCCCCAGTGGCACTGGTACACCTGCGGCCAAGAGCAGTGATTTGGTCAGGTCTTTGTCTTGGGCAATGGACTCTGCAATGGCACTGGTGGTGTCGGTTTCGGCCGCTTGGATTCGGCGCTGTTTGGAACCCCAGCCCAGTTGAACCATGCTGCCTTCGGTAAGCCGTCGAAACGGGATGCCTCGCACCACGGCCGCATCCACAATAGAACCCGTAGAGGGGCCTAAGCGAATATCCTCATCGAGTTCACGCAATTCCGACAGCGCTTTGGCAAGATCGAAAGGGGTGTTTGATTTGACTGCAATACAAAGTTTCTCGGCCCAATTCAGTGCCAACTTTCCCACAGCCTCTTCGGTGTATTGCACGGCAACTTGAAAGATACCGACATCTTGGGTGGCGGTGGTGTGGCTGAAAGTGACGGGACATCCGGCTTGGTTTTGCAAACTCAAAGTGATCTTTTCGAGTGCATGGGCCATGCTGGCAGGTTCACCTGGCCTTGAGCCTTCCAAGGGGCCTACCGCAGGAAAAATGCGACGCAGTTGTTTTTCAAATTCGTTGCCAGTTGGCATGGCCAACTCATCAGCCTCGCAATGCACGATGGCTTCCATGCTGGTTTGCCGACTCCAAAGGTTGGGACCCCGCAAAGCACGAATTCTTGAAACTTCCATGAAGGAGATGTCCTGGTTGAGAGGGCTCAGTGTGTGCCAGGGCTTTGCCCAAAGCTTTTAATGCCAGCCCGAATCAAATCGGTGTTGATGCCCAGAGCCCATGCTGTGGCAGAGGCTGCCAAGACTTCTGTGCAACAGATGAGTTTATTTTTAAACAATTTATCGATGGCTGAGAGCTGTCGGTTGAGGGCATCAATTTCTTGATTGCCTTGGGCCAAGACCAAATGATTCTTGCGCCAAAAAACCACACGGCCATTTTCACTGCGGTGTTTGAGAATAAGAGGATGGTCTTCTGATTTGGCGAAATAAGTGATTTGGCCATCGCAATACTGCGCCAAATTGGCCACATCGGCGTCGTCTGCATTGAGCACGGCCATGCCTTGTGACAACACCACGTCCATTTGAGTGCGAACCACGTTGGGCATTTGTTCGTCACTCTGGATGTAGAGGTCTTGCAAGCCTTCGGCTTTTGGCATGGACGTGATCACACCCACTTGGCAGCGGTCGTAAGGCAAGCCTTCGGCCAACAAATGTCGTGAGGTGGTTTCAAACACCGCGGCTTGCACAGAACGGTTGATCAAGAGGCGCTGGGCAGATTCCCATTGCATGCCGCTGTCGTCTTCAAGGCAACGCTGTCCCAGGAACAGACCCTTCGCAGAAGAGAGTCCTGTTTGCCAGCCATGCAAATGCAAGAGCCAGGCAATGAGGTGGCTGGTAACGGTGGTGTGGTCTTGACCGATCACACCCACCACTGGAATGCGGGGCTCAGAGTTGTTCTCAAACAAATGCGCAGCAATGGCTTTGCCCACGGGACGTGCAGAACCTGTGGCCGGTTTGAGGTGCATGAGCAAACCCGGTCCGGCATTGACTTCAACAATGGCGGCGCCTTGTGCGCTCATGGGTTTGGAAATATCTTGCGCCACCAAATCGACACCCGCAATGTCAAGTCCCACAATGCGCGCGGCCAAAGTGGCCAGTTCGGCCACGTCGGGGTGAACCAAATCGGTGACGTCGATGGCCATGTTGCCAGTGCGCATGACAGTGACTTGGCGTCCTTTTTCGGGGATGCTGCTGCCCGTCAGGCCTTGCCTTGCAAGTTCCAGCACGACTGTGTGGTGATCTTTCAGGCGAATGGTGTCCAGCGGAAAGTCTTCCTCTTCACCACGGCGGGGATCGGTGTTGATTTGCAAATCAATGAGTTGTTCAACCGTGTGCACGCCATCGCAAACAACACGGGCAACTTCGCCTTTGTTGGCTGCCACGACCTTGCCGCCCACCACCAGCAAGCGATGCTCGTCGCCCATAATATGACGCTCAACCAACACATCGCTGCCCTCGGCCAAGGCAATGTGATAGGCCGCTTCAACTTCTGCTTGGGTGCGAAGCTCGAGAGAGACGCCGCGCGCGTGGTTGCCATCGACTGGCTTGACGCAAACGGGCAGCCCAATGTCTTGGGCTACTTCCCAGGCTTGTTCGGGGGAGGCTACATTGCGACCTTGTGGCACAGGCACACCGCAATTGGCGAGCAAGGTTTTGGTGAGATCTTTGTCTTTGGACACGCCCTCGGCGATGGCGCTGGTTTGATCTGTTTCGGCGGTCCAAATGCGACGCTGGTTGATGCCGTAGCCCAGTTGAACCAAATTGCCGTCGTTCAGGCGAATGGCCGGAATGTTGCGCTCGGCTGCGGCATCGACAATGCAAGCGGTGCTGGGCCCAATGCAGAGTTGGTCAACCATTTGGGTGAGCTGCGCAATGAGCTGCTTGACATTGAAGGCGCGGTCTTGAATGGCTGCCATGACAAGATCGCGGGCGCCTTGCAGTGCCACTCGGCTCACAGCTTCGTTGCGAGTTCGAATGACCACCTTGTAAATGCCTCGGGGACCCGCTTCTCTGGCCTTGCCAAAACCAGTTTGCATGCCGGCACGGTTTTGCAACTCTAGTGCCACGTGCTCCATGATGTGACCCGGCCAGGTTCCTTCTGCCAATCTCTGCAAAAAGCCGCCGCGCTCGCCAACGCTGCAGCGATGCTCGATGAGGCCGGGCAGCATTTTTTGAAGGCGATCGTTAAAGCCGGGCAGGATGTTGGAAGGGCAGTCTTCCAAGTCGCCAATGTCAATCCAAGCTTCCATGACCGGACGGTACGTCCAGATGTTGGGACCCTTTAAGTGGGTCATCCGTAAAAATTTGATGTCTTTAGAACTCATTTCTGTGCTTTTCACAATCCTGAGAGAAGGCACAGGTCGGTTGGAGACGGGGGATACAATGATCGGCCAGTTGCAACACTGGCAGGGATCGTCTGATAAACAAGGTGCATTGGCTGTGTCCTGGCCGCTTATTTTGCTGTTATTGTTTGCCGCCAAAACGGGCTGACTCTTGCTGTTTGAACTTTTATGAATTCCAATACCACTCCCCCCACCGATTTGCTGGGCTTGCCTGTTTTTTGGCAGAAGGGCGTGTTGTCTCAAGTTCACCTTCGTGAAAACGTTCTAGCCTGGCTAGAGGTTGACTTGAATGATGAATTAAGTTTTAAAAAAACCCTGGTCATTTTGACCGATCAAAGGGTCATATCCTGCACCGAAGACCAAAAAGATTGGAATTTTTGGGATCTTCGCCTTGATTTGACACTTCGGGTCGCCGATCACGCGGGCGTGGGCACGCTGTCTTTGCACCAAACTGGCAAGCGTTTGGCGGCATGGCGTTTCACTTTGGGCCTGGAAGCTGCGGTTTTGAGGTGGCGCCTGCGCTTTGAAAATCAGCGCGCTGAACTGGCGTCACTGAACCCGCTTCAGACGGATGCTCAAAACAAGAACGACCCTGCTGAATTGGCACCATGGACCGAACCCGGCGTGGGTCAATTGCGACACGAACTTTGCCCCCTGTGCCAAAACCTGGTGGACGCTGCCGATGAAGAATGCCCGCATTGTCTGGAGAAATCCCAGGCCCCAACGCCCACTTGGACTTTGTTCAAATTATGGCGATTTGCCAGGCCATACCAAGGCCGGCTGCTGTTGGGTTTTGGCTTAACCTTGGCTTCTACCGCGGCCACACTGGTGCCGCCGTATCTCACCATGCCCTTGATGGACGAGGTGTTGATTCCCTATCAAAATGGCAAGAGCATTGACCCTGTCACGGTGTCTTGGTATTTGCTGGGTTTATTGGGCTCGGCCTTTGTGGCTTGGAGCCTAGGCTGGATCAAAACCTATATTTTGGCCTTGGTGTCGGAGCGCATTGGCGCCGATTTGCGCACCACCACCTACCAGCACTTGTTGAAACTCTCATTGGAATATTTCGGGGGTCGGCGTACCGGCGATTTGATTGCCCGAATTGGCAGCGAAACCGATCGCATCAATGTCTTTTTGTCTTTGCACTTGCTCGACTTTGCCACCGACATCTTGATGATCATGATGACGGCTGTGATTTTGTTTTCCATCAACCCCACGCTGGCCTTGGTCACCTTGCTGCCGCTGCCTTTTATTGGTTGGCTCATTCATGTGGTCCGTGAAAGACTGCGCACGGGTTTTGAAAAAATTGACCGTGTTTGGTCAGAGGTGACCAATGTGTTGACCGACACCATCCCTGGTATTCGGGTGGTCAAAGCTTTTGCGCAAGAAGAGCGCGAGGCTCAGCGTTTCATCGATGCCAACAAACACAACTTGGCCGTCAATGATCGCCTCAATCGGGTCTGGTCTGTGTTTTCTCCTACCGTGACCTTGATGACCGAAGTCGGCTTGTTGGTGGTTTGGGGTTTTGGCATTTGGTTGGTGTCCAGAGACGAAATCACGGTGGGCGTGCTGACGGCATTTTTGGCTTACATCGGACGCTTCTACACGCGCTTAGATTCCATGAGCCGCATCGTCTCCACCACCCAAAAAGCGGCCTCAGGCGCCAAACGAATTTTCGAAATCTTGGACCATGTCTCCAGTGTGCCTGAACCCTTGAACCCTGTGGCCCTGAAGCATGTAGAAGGCCGAATCACCTTGAACGACGCCAGCTTTCGGTATGGCAATCGGGCCGTCATCAAGCACCTCCATCTGGACATCAAGCCTGGTGAGATGATTGGCTTGGTGGGTCACAGTGGGTCGGGCAAGAGCACCTTGGTCAACCTCATGTGTCGCTTTTACGATTTGTCAGAAGGCAGTATTTCATTGGATGGCATTGACATCAAGCAACTCAAAGTGGCTGACTATCGCCGCCAAATTGGCTTGGTATTGCAAGAGCCCTTTTTGTTCTTTGGCACCATTGCCGACAACATTGCTTACGGCATGCCCGAAGCCAGCCGTGATCAAATTGTGGCTGCGGCCAGAGCCGCCCATGCTCATGAATTTATCCTTCGCATGCCGCAAGGCTACGACTCATTGGTGGGCGAGCGAGGCCAAGGTTTGTCGGGCGGTGAGCGCCAGCGAATTTCCATTGCACGGGCTCTTCTGATCAACCCTCGTATTTTGATTTTGGACGAGGCGACATCGTCTGTTGACACTGAAACAGAAAAAGAAATTCAAAACGCATTGGACAATTTGGTTCGCGGCAGAACCACCATTGCCATTGCCCACCGACTCTCCACACTGCGCAAAGCTGATCGATTGGTGGTGATGGACAAGGGCCTGATCATGGAAGAGGGCACGCACGATGCATTGCTGGAAAGCAAAGGGGCTTATTGGCGGTTGTACGAGGCGCAGCAACGACAAGCAGAGTCTGAGGGTGCCATCTTGAGAGAGACGGTGAACGCATGAGTGAAGCTTTGAACAACATTCAATTTGACCAAGCCGTGTCAGGCCGATGGTTTTTTGTCAGTGCCGATGGCCTTCGCCACGAAAACGTGTTTGCCGTGCGGTCCTTCCCAGTGGTGGCGCCCGAAGAGGGCATTGCGTTGGTGGACATCGATGGCAAAGAACTGTTGTGGATCTCTCACTTGAGTTTATTGCCGGACCCCGTTCGCGCCAACATCGTGCGAGCCATGACGCAGCGCGAATTCATGCCGCGCATTTTGAAACTGTATGGTGTGAGCAGCTTTGTCACGCCCAGCACCTGGGACATTGAAACCGATCGAGGTCAAACCACCTTGTTGCTGAAGGGCGAGGAAGACATTCGTCGCCTCTCAGCCTCGGTCTTGTTGGTGACCGACGGCCACGGCGTGCAGTTTCTCATTCGAGATTTGGCCCAGATGGACCGTTACTCCAGAAAGCTGCTTGACCGCTTTTTATGAAGCGCCAAAAAATCCCTTGAGCTTGTCGGTCCAACCATTGCCTGTGGGCATGTGCTTGGCACCGCCTTTTTGCAAGGACTCGTCAAACTCTTTGAGCAGCTTGCGCTGGAGTTCTGTGAGTTTGACGGGCGTCTCCACTGTGATGTGGCAATACAGGTCGCCGGGGTAGCTGGCGCGCACCCCCTTGATGCCTTTGCCGCGCAAACGGAATTGCTTGCCAGTTTGCGTGCCCTCCGGAATGTCGATGGCCGCTTTGCCATTGAGCGTGGGCACATCAATCTCACCGCCCAAAGCGGCTTTGCTGAAACTGATGGGCACTGAGCAATGCAAGTCGTCGCTGTCTCGCTCAAAAATATCGTGCTTCTTGAGGTGGATCTCGATGTACAAGTCGCCAGGCGGGCCGCCATTGGTGCCAGGTTCGCCATTGCCAGTGCTGCGAATGCGCATGCCGTCGTCGATGCCGGCAGGAATTTTGACTTCAAGTGTTTTTTGTTTTTTGTGCTTGCCTTGACCCGCGCATGCAGGGCAGGGGTCGGCAATGATTTTGCCGGAACCGCGGCAATGAGGGCAGGTTTGTTGAACACTGAAAAAGCCTTGTCGCATTTGCACGGTCCCCGAGCCCTGGCAAGTGCCGCAGGTTTTGGGACTGGTGCCTTTTTTGGCGCCAGAGCCGTCGCAAGGCTCACACTGTTCCCAGCTTGGAATTCTGATCTGCGCCTCTTTGCCGGCCGCAGCTTCTTCCAAGCTCACATCCATGGCGTAGCTTAAATCGCCGCCCCGGAAAACTTGTCGACCTGTTCGGCCGCCACGCTGCTGGCCAAAAATATCGCCAAAGATGTCGCCAAAGGCTTCACCAAAACCACCAAAGCCTTCTGCGCCGCCACCCGGGCCGCGCATGTTGGGATCGACCCCTGCGTGTCCGTATTGGTCGTAGGCTGCGCGCTTCTGCGCATCAGACAACATCTCGTAGGCTTCTTTCACCTCTTTGAATTTGACCTCAGCGTCTTTGGCATCCTCACCCTGATGACGGTCAGGGTGAAACTTCATTGCCAATTTGCGGTATGCCTTTTTGATCTCTTCTTCAGAGGCGTTTTTGGCTACACCCAATACTTCGTAAAAGTCTCTTTTGGCCATCGTGATTTGCTACGGTTTGAACAAGAACGCCGCGCAAGCGATTTTCCCAATGGAAGACGCTAACGCGGCGGCGAAGGGCACAGGCCCTTGAGTCAAAGGCTTAGCCTTTTTTAACTTCTTTCACTTCTGCATCGACCACATTGTCGTCTGCAGGTTTTGCGTCTTGCGCGCCAGCACCCGCTGCCGCGGTGGCTTCTTTGGCTTGCATGTCGGCGTACATCTTCTCGCCCAACTTTTGGCTGACGGTCATGAGCGTTTCGGTTTTGGCGAGGATGACGTCTTTGTCTTCGCCTTTCAACGCGTCTTCCAACTCTTTCACAGAGGCTTCAATTTTTGTTTTTTCATCAGCTTCAATTTTGTCGCCATACTCGGTCAAGCTTTTCTTCACGCTGTGAACGGTGGCTTCGCCTGAGTTTTTGGCTTGAACGATTTCGAGTTTCTTCTTGTCGTCTTCGGCATTCAACTCGGCGTCTTTCACCATCTGTTGAATTTCGGCTTCAGACAAACCAGAGTTGGCCTTGATGGTGATCTTGTTCTCTTTGCCAGTTCCTTTGTCCTTGGCGCCCACGTGCAAGATGCCGTTGGCGTCAATGTCAAAAGACACTTCAATTTGGGGTGTGCCACGGGCTGCGGGTGGAATGCCCTCGAGGTTGAACTCACCCAGCAACTTATTACCACTGGCCATTTCACGCTCACCTTGGTAAACCTTGATGGTCACAGCGGGCTGGTTGTCGTCGGCTGTGGAATAGGTTTGTGCAAACTTCGTTGGAATGGTGGTGTTCTTGGTGATCATTTTGGTCATCACACCGCCCAGGGTTTCAATGCCCAAGGACAAAGGTGTGACGTCCAACAACAGCACGTCTTTGCGATCGCCAGACAACACCTGACCTTGAATGGCGGCGCCGACGGCCACCGCTTCGTCGGGGTTCACGTCTTTGCGTGGCTCTTTGCCGAAGAACTCTTTGACCTTGTCTTGTACTTTGGGCATGCGGGTCATGCCGCCCACCAAAATGATGTCGTCGATGTCAGACACGCTCACACCAGCGTCTTTGATGGCCATGCGGCAAGGTGCAATGGTGCGCTCGATCAACTCGTCCACCAAACTTTCTAATTTGGCACGGCTTAGCTTGATGCTCAGGTGTTTGGGGCCGGTGGCATCGGCGGTGATGTAAGGCAAGTTGATGTCGGTGCCAGCCGAGCTGGACAATTCAATCTTGGCTTTTTCAGCAGCTTCTTTCAAGCGCTGCAAGGCCAAAACATCTTTGGACAAATCAACGCCGCTTTCCTTTTTGAATTCAGAAATGATGAATTCAATGATGCGTTGGTCGAAGTCTTCACCACCCAAGAAGGTGTCGCCATTGGTGGACAACACTTCAAATTGTTTTTCGCCATCGACGTCGGCTATTTCAATGATGGACACGTCAAACGTACCGCCACCCAAGTCATACACCGCAATTTTGCGATCGCCTTTTTCGGTTTTGTCCAAACCGAAAGCCAAAGCTGCTGCTGTGGGTTCGTTGATGATGCGCTTCACATCCAATCCAGCAATGCGGCCTGCATCTTTGGTGGCTTGACGTTGTGCGTCGTTAAAGTAGGCAGGCACCGTGATGACGGCTTCTGTGACTTCTTCGCCAAGGTAGTCTTCGGCGGTTTTCTTCATCTTGCGCAAGACTTCAGCGCTGATCTGTGGGGGTGCCAATTTATTGCCGCGCACTTCCACCCAGGCGTCACCGTTGTCGGCCTTGGCAATGGTGTAAGGCATCAGGTCGATGTCTTTTTGAACTTCTTTTTCAGAGAACTTGCGGCCAATCAGGCGCTTCACGGCATACAGCGTGTTGCGGGGGTTGGTGACGGCTTGACGCTTGGCGGATGCACCGACCAAAATTTCGCCGTCTTCTTGGTACGCAATGATGGAAGGGGTGGTGCGCGCGCCTTCGGCGTTCTCAATCACCTTGGTGGTGTTGCCTTCCATGATGGCCACACACGAGTTGGTGGTGCCCAAGTCAATGCCAATGATTCTTCCCATGTTCTTCTCCGGTAAATCTATAAAAATGCTTGAATGAATCTGAAGTAAGGGCGTTCATTGCAATTTCAAGTGCAAAGGCACTGGAAATTGCAAGGTTTTTGCGCTTACTTGGGTGCTGTCACGGTGACCAGAGCAGGGCGCAACACCCTGTCGGCAATCAAGTAGCCCTTTTGCAGCACATGAACCACCGTATTGGCATCCTGCTCAGCAGGCACCACGCTGATGGCTTGGTGATGGTGCGGGTCAAACTTGGCGCCGGCAGAGGGGTTGATTTCCAGCACCTTGTTGCGCTCTAAGGCGCTTTTGAGCTGTCGAAGGGTGGCTTCTGCGCCTTCGCGAATTTGTTCAGGCGTGGCGTTTTGGATGGCCAAACCGGCTTCTAGGCTGTCTAGCACGGGCAACAGACTGTCGGCAAAGCTTTCCAGCGCAAATTTGCGGGCTTTAGAGATTTCATCATCAGCGCGACGGCGTGCGTTTTGCACATCAGCCTGAGCGCGCAAATACTGATCTGCCAGTGTGGCATTTTGCGCCTTGAGATTGGCCAATTCTGCTTGTGCATCTGCCACGGGATCGACACCAGCATGCGCTACGTTGTCATGGGTGTCTGTGCCCATGGCTGCCGCTGCAGACGCCAAGGCTTCAGCCGCTGACATGACATTGCCGGGGCCGGCATGAGGCCCGGCAGCGGCTTGACTGGGGTTTGAATTCGAATTGGAACTCTGAGTAGATTGAGAATTTTGTGAGCTGGTGTCTGACATGAAAAGCATCCGCAATAAAGAACAACGCCCCTGAGTTTGGGGCGTTTTGAGAAAATTCAAGACAAGCCGAGCAACTCAACATCAAACTTTAAGGTGGCATTGGGTGGAATCACGCCGCCAGCGCCTCTTGCACCATAACCCAGCTCGGCTGGGATGATCAAAGTGCGAGCGCCACCTATTTTCATGCCGGCCACGCCCTCGTCCCAACCGCGAATGACCATGCCTGCGCCCAGAATGAATTGGAAGGGGTCGTTGCGATCTTTGCTGGAGTCAAATTTTGCGCCTTGCTCGCCATCTGTGAAAAGCCAGCCGGTGTAATGCACTGTCACGGTTTGGCCTTTGGTGGCTTCTTCGCCTTCGCCCACGATGGTGTCTTCGTATTGCAGGCCTGTGGTGGTGGTCATCATGGGTGTGTCCTTGTGGGGGTCATTAAAAAGCCAGTCCGAGACTGGCATCAAAATCGGATTATGCCAGTGGCCTTCCGTGGACGGCAGCAAGCCTTGTTCAGAATTGCAGCGTGATCGATGCTCGAACGGTGCCTGCCCTGGCCGCATGGGCTGTCAAATTGAGAACGCTGCCTGCTGGCGCCTCCACAATCCATTCGTTCAAAGCACGATCGCCAGTGATGTTTTTACTTGGCAAAAAGGCTTGAAGTGAGTTGGCGGGTGCATGGCCCTCCAATTGCGGGCCTTCCATGCGCGGCGTGCCCATGCGCAAATGCGCACCTTCTGGCAACTCAATTTCGAACATGCATGGGCGTGCGGTTTTGCGCTCAAGGGCGCGCTTTGTGACATAGCTGGGCAAGTAACCTGCATTGCCCACCGCCATCTGCACGCGCCATTGCCCATTGCCTAAACTTTCGGCTTTGGTGAACAGCAATTCAAGTTTAGGCAAGGTCAATGCAATTTGATTCAACCAAGCAGGGAAGCGCGCAGCTTCGCGTTCTCGCAAATGCGCGGGTGGATTGCGCCAATAGTTCATGCGGTCCCAACCGCCCAATTCGACGGCGCCTAAATCGGGGTGTTGGAACGGATACCAATCGACGTGTGCATTGCCACCACACACTTCATCGCTCCACTTGAGCAACTTGATGTCGTCTTCGGGTGGATGGTCGCGGTACCAATGAATCCAGTCGTAATCGGTGATGCCCGCTTCTTTGTTGGGGGCCCAAATTTCAACGGTCCAAAACAAGGCGCCTAGATGCTCGTACACCCAGTCTTGTGTGCCCGTGATGACTTCCTTGGGATGGTATTTGAAGTCATGAAAAATGCTGACGGCAGGATAGCCTGTGAGTTTGCTGCCTATGTCGGACATGCGCTTGATCGTCCACAAATCTTCAGGCGTCATGTCGGCGTCGCTTTGCGTGCCCATAGGCCGCAAAATGACGCCGGAATGGGTGTGAAAGCTGACCGCCGCACCAATGTTGGGATGCTTGGCAATGAAGTCGACCATGGCGCGTACTTCGGGTTCGCTGGTAGGGTAGGGGCCGGCCCCCAATTGCTCAAACTCTTGGCGCCAAAAAGCGGGAAAATTACGGTTTAAATCGAGCCCCTCAACATCGCGATTGGGCTTGATGTTGACGCCGTCGAAGTGTTGCAAACTGCCCTCTGGCATGACCCGATAGTATTGCCCGCCAAACTCGCCTGGCAATCGCGGCGTGAGCAGCCTGGGTTCTTCAGGGTTGACCTTCCACCCGCCATGAGGGTCGGGCACGCGCATCATCAAAATGCGACCATCGCCGTCCATGTCCTCCATGCTAAGACCCTCGACATGAGGTTCATCCCAAGGGTAGGGGCGCGTTGAGGAGCGAATGTGCCGGGGTTTGTCGGCCATGGCCAACTCGGCGCCGTCGGGGTTAAGGCGAGGCACCATGTAAACCACGCGGGAGCTCAGCAATTCGCTCACTTGAGGGTCGAGGCCATCTTGGCTGAGCAGGTGGTGCAACCAATACAAGCAAGCGGTGCTGGCGGTCAGCTCGGCGGCGTGAATGTTGCCGTCGACCCAAAAGGCAGGCTTGTCGACATCCGCGCCCGTGGACTGTCGGGTGATGGTCACCAACCAAATAGGCCTATTTTCGTGGCTCCTGCCCAGTTCTCTGAGCTCGACCAAGTCGGGCCTGGCTTGGGCAAATGATTGGAGCAATTGCGTCAATTCATCGTGTTTGTAAAAGCGATCAAATTCCGGCTTGGGCAGCGCCAAAAGGGCTGAGTCAGGTTGTTGGGTGTTAGGCATGTCTTTGCAAAGATTGACGTGAACAAAACTTCAGGATACCAAGGCTTGAGCCAAAATGGAAAAGGTTTATATGATTTTGTCAGTTTCAAATTGAAGTGACCAAGCTCAGACGAGGCGCCATACTCTGTATAGAATGCGAGGTAGTTGCGCAGCCCTCAAAAAAACTGGCAATTTCATACCCATTAGGAGATTCTCTATGCAAAAACGATTCTTATTGAAAGCACTCGTCCTCAGCGCATCCTTGGCTTGCACTGGTGCGATGGCGGAAGAAAAATTCAAAATTGGCTTGATCTTGCCCATGACCGGACCCTTTGCTTCAACCGGCAAACAAATTGAGGCCGCCGCCAAACTTTACATGGCGCAAAACGGCGACATGATAGCTGGCAAAAAAGTGGAGCTGATTGTGAAGGACGACACCAGCGCACCTGATGTCACCAAGCGCATTGCCCAAGAGTTGGTGGTCAACGACAAAGTGAGCGTGTTGGCTGGCTTTGGCTTGACGCCCTTGGCCTTGGCCTCGGCCCCAATTGCCACCCAATCCAAAACACCTTTGGTGGTCATGGCAGCTGCCACGTCCAGCATTACCGAGGCGTCACCTTTTATCATTCGCACCAGTTTTACCTTGCCACAAGCGGCGGTTGCATTGGCCGATTGGGCACCTAAAAACAACATCAAAAAAGTGGTGACCATGGTGTCCGATTACGGCCCTGGCATCGATGCTGAAAAATATTTCAAAGACCGTTTCACTTTCAATGGCGGCCAAGTGATTGACACCTTGCGTGTGCCCATGCGCAACCCCGACTTTGCACCGTTTTTGCAAAAAGTGCGTGATGCCAAGCCTGATGCCGTGTATGTGTTTGTGCCCTCCGGCCTGGGCGCTGGCGTCATGAAGCAATTTGCCGAGCGTGGCATGGACAAAGCCGGTATTCGTTTGATCGGCACTGGCGACGTCACCGATGACGATCAATTGAACGGCATGGGCGATGTGGCATTGGGTGTCACCACCTCTCACCACTACTCTGCCTCGCACAACTCACCCACCAACAAAAAATTTGTGGATGCGTTTTCGAAAGCCAACGGCGGTTTGCGCCCTAACTTCATGGCTGTGGGTGGCTACGACGGCATGCGCGTCATTTACGAAGCGGCCAAGGCCACCAAGGGCGCAGGCGGTCAGGCTTTGCTTGACGCGATGAAGGGCCAAGTGTTTGAAAGCCCCCGCGGCCCCATGTTCATTGATGCTCAAACTCGCGATGTGGTTCACAACATCTACATTCGCAAAGTCGAGCGTGTCGGCGGTCAGCTTTACAACCAAGAATTTGAAACGCTCAAAGACGTCAAAGATCCTGGCAAGACGCGTTAATTTTTTCTAACTTTATCAGCCCATCCTTGAAGGATGGGCTGACCATTTCATGCTTACCATTTTGTTTGACGGCATAGCCTACGGCATGCTTTTGTTTATCTTGGCGGTTGGATTGGCGGTCACGATGGGATTGATGAACTTCATCAATCTGGCGCACGGTGCTTTTGCCATGGCGGGTGGGTACCTCACTGTGGCACTCATGCAGCGCTTCAATGTGCCCTTCCTTTTATGCTTGCCACTGGCCTTTATGGTCACAGGATTGCTGGGTGCTGTGCTAGAACGCACCCTGTATCGCCGCATGTACCAGAAGCCGCACTTAGACCAAGTGCTGTTCTCGATTGGCTTGGCCTTCATGTCGGTCTCGTCCATCGATTTTTTCATGGGTTCGCAACAGCAAATCATTCAACTGCCAGACTGGTTGAGAGGGCGAACTGAGTTGTTTGATGGCGCCCTGGGCATGGGGCATTACAGGCTGTTCATCATCCTTATTTGCGCCGCACTCACGGTGGGCTTGCAGTATGTGTTGGCCAAAACCAGATTTGGAAGTCAACTGCGTGCCAGTGTCGACGATTCCAGAGTCGCAGCAGGCCTGGGCATCAACGTCAATGTGATTTTTGCCCTGACCTTTGCCGCGGGTTCGGGCTTGGCGGGTTTGGGCGGCGCCTTGGGCGCCGAGGTCTTGGGCTTAGACCCCACATTTCCGCTCAAATTCATGGTGTATTTTTTAATCGTCGTGGCCGTGGGCGGCACCTCCTCCATCACAGGCCCCTTGTTGGCAGCTTTGCTCTTGGGTGTGGCCGATGTGGCGGGCAAATACTACGTCCCTAAACTGGGGGCTTTCATTGTTTACACCCTCATGTTGCTCATTTTGTTGTGGCGCCCGCAGGGCCTCTTTGTCAGAAAGGGAGGCAAATGATGAAGTCGTCTACCGCCGATGTCCAGCGTGAATTGTTAAAGCCTTCTCGCTGGCAAATTCAAGAATTTATTTTTTGGGCGCTGGTGTTTGCCGCACCATGGTTCTTGCCGGGCCACGCACTCATCGTCAATGAAGTGGCCATTGTGGCGCTGTTTGCTTTGTCACTCGACTTGGTCTTGGGCTATTCCGGCGTCGTCTCACTGGGCCATGCAGCTTTCCTTGGATTTGGTGCCTACACAGCAGCCTTGTTTGCCAAACACATCCTGCCCGATCCTGTTGTGGGCTTGTTGGTGGCCACTCTGGCCACCACCTTGTTGGGCGGTGTTTTTTCCATCACCATTTTGCGCGGCACAGACCTCACCCGGTTGATGGTGACCTTGGGCTTGGCCTTGATTCTTTTGGAGTTGGCCAACAAATTGGACTGGCTGACGGGGGGCTCAGATGGCTTGCAAGGCGTCTTGATGGGACCGGTTTTGGGCCGATTCGAGTTTGATTTATTCGGACAGGTTGCAGCCACCTATTCCTTGGTGGTGTTGTTTGTCCTGTTTTTGATTGTCCGCCATTGGGTTTACGCCCCCATGGGTGCCACCATCAAGGCTATTCGAGACAACCGGCTCAGAGCTGCCGCCATTGGCATCAATGTCAATGCCAAAATTTCTTTGGTTTACACCGTGGCCGCTGGCATTGCTGGTACCGCGGGTGCATTGATGGCACAAACCACGGGCTTTGCCTCCCTAGACGTTTTTGCCTTGGACCGTTCGGCCGATGTCATGTTGATGTTGGTCATCGGCGGTGTGGGCTGGTTGTATGGCGGTATTTTGGGTGCGGTTGCCTTCAAACTGATGCACGATGTCATCTCTAGCATCACACCCCAATACTGGACATTTTGGATTGGCTTGTTTTTGGTGGTGCTGGTGTTGGTGGGCCGTGAAAAACTCTTAAAGCCATGGAAGTGGTGGTCAGCATGAACAATAGCAACCCCCATGTGTTGGCCACTGATCAGCAGCCAGTGCTTGAAACAAAAAACCTGATGAAAAAATTTGGTGGCATTACCGCCACCGATCAAGTCAACCTCAAACTACTTCAGGGCGCTAGGCATGCCTTGATAGGCCCCAACGGTGCTGGTAAAACCACCCTGATCAATTTGATGACAGGCGTCCTCGACGCCACATCGGGTCAGATCTTTCTGGAAGGTCAAGACATCTCTCAGCTGGCACCGCATCTGCGTGTTCACAAAGGTTTGGTGCGCACCTTCCAAATTAACCAACTCTTTAACAGCATGACCCCCTTGGAAACTTTGTCCATGGTGGTCTCCCAACAAAAAGGGCTGGGCGCCAAACTCTGGCAGCCTTTGGGCAGCCAAGTGGAAGTGGTAAGCCGTGCTGAAGAGTTGCTTGAACTTTTTCATCTCACAGAAGTTCATTCTCAGGTCACTTCGCAAATGCCTTACGGCAAACGAAGACTCTTGGAAATGGCCATTGCCTTGGCCTGTGAGCCTCGTGTGTTGCTGCTGGACGAACCCGTAGCGGGCGTGCCTGCAGGCGAGCGCGAAGAGTTGTTGCGCACCGTTTCAAATTTACCCAAAGAGGTGTCGGTGTTGCTCATCGAGCACGACATGGATTTGGTGTTTGATTTTGCTGAAACCATCACAGTGTTGGTGAACGGCGCTGTGTTAACAGAAGGAACGCCTTCAGAAATTGCCAACGATTCACGCGTGAAGGCGGTTTACTTGGGCCATGGTGAGGAGCTCCAACATGGCTAAAACCCCATTGTTAAACATCGTCAACTTAAGCGCGGGCTACGGCGAAGCCGTGGTCTTGCAAAATATCAGTTTAACCCTGAACGAAGGTGAAACTTTGGCATTGTTGGGCCGCAATGGCACAGGCAAAACCACTTTGCTGGACACCTTGGCAGGCGCCACGCGTCAGCACGCAGGTCGCATTGAGTTTGCGGGCAAAGTCTTGAGCGACATGGCGTCCTACCAGCGTGCAGCAGCCGGCATAGGTTGGGTGCCGCAGGAAAGAAATATTTTCAAATCCCTCACGGTCCATGAAAACCTCACGGCGGTGGCTCGTCAGCCCCGCGATGGCCAAACAGGCAGAACTTGGACACCAGAGCGGGTCTATGAAATGTTTCCCAGGTTGGCCGAAAGAAAAACCAATTTAGGCACTCAACTCTCGGGCGGTGAGCAGCAGATGTTGGCGGTCGGCAGAGCCTTGGTCTTAAACCCCCGCTTGCTCTTATTGGACGAGCCCCTCGAAGGTCTAGCGCCCATTATTGTGGAAGAATTATTGCGCGCTATATCTAGAATTACACGCGAAGAGGGTTTGTCTGCCATCATCGTAGAACAGCATCCACAAGCCATTCTGGCCATCAGCCACAAGGCGGTGGTGTTAGACCATGGTGAGGTGGTTCATGCGGGTGACGCACAAACGTTGAGAGACCAGCCTGCGTTGTTAGATGGCCTCTTGGGTGTGACCCAAAAAATGATTTGAATTGAGGATCAATATGTTTTTGAAAAACACATGGTATGTTGCCTGCCAAGCCGATGAACTGACCGACAAACCTTTGGGCCGCAAAATTTGCAACGAGGCCATGGTCTTTTTCAGAGATGGCGATGGCAAGGTCGCGGCGGTTCAAGATTTTTGCCCACATCGCGGTGCGCCATTGTCCTTGGGTCGTGTTTGCAATGGCCAGTTGGTCTGCGGTTATCACGGCCTTGTCATGGGCTGCGATGGCCACACAGTCAGCATGCCCGGTCACCAGGTTCGCACTTTCGAGCCGATCAAAAGCTTTGCCGTCATTGAGCAATATGGCTTTGTCTGGGTCTGGCCTGGCAACCCTGAATTGGCAGACCCATCCAAAATGCCTGTGTTTGAATGGTTCGACAATCCAAAATGGGCATATGGTGGCGGCCTCTATCACATCGAATGCGACTATCGCTTGATGATTGACAACCTGATGGACCTCACGCACGAGACCTATGTTCACAGCACCAGCATTGGGCAGGCTGAAATCGATGAAACACCCTGCAAAACAGTGGCCGAAGGTGACCAAGTTTCCACCAGCCGATTCATGGAAGGCATCAAAGCGCCGCCATTTTGGCAGATGGCCATGCGTGCCAACGACTTGCCAGACGACGCCACCGTTGACCGTTGGCAGATTTGCCGTTTCACGCCGCCCAGTCATGTGCTCATTGAGGTGGGTGTCGCATTGGCAGGCAAAGGGGGCTATCACGCCGACCCCAAAGACAAAGCGTCCAGTGTGGTGGTCGACTTCATCACGCCCGAAACAGAAACATCCATCCATTATTTTTGGGGCATGGTGCGCCAGTTCAAACCGGAAGACAAAGCCCTCACTGCTTCTATCCGTGAAGGTCAAGGCAAAATCTTCTCCGAGGACATGGAAATGTTGCAGAGACAACAGGCCAACATCTTGGCCAACCCCGATCGCAAATTAAAAATCTTGTCCATCGATGCGGGCGGCGTCATGTCTCGCCGCGTCATTGACCGTTTGCTGGCCCTTGAAAACGAGGTTTGAAATGACGATGCTGAAATCATGCTTGAAGTTCATGCTTGCGTCGATGTGTGTTTCGTTGAGCTTGAATGCATTCAGCCAAACCACTTTCCCCAACAAGCCGCTCAAAATTGTGGTGCCTTTTGGCGCGGGTGGCGTGGCCGACCTAACGGCCAGAACCGTGGCGCAAAAACTGGGTGAAAACTTAGGGCAAAGCATCGTGATTGAAAACAAGCCCGGAGCGGGCGGTGTGGTGGCCACCGATGCAGTTGCCAAGTCGGCGCCCGATGGTTACACCTTGTTGCTCATGTCCAATGCCACGGCGGTCAGTGCCAACTTGTTTAAAACCTTGCCCTACGATGCCGAAAAAGATTTGGTCCCATTGTCTATTTTGGGATCGTTCGACATTGCCATCGTGGTCAACCAAGATTCCAAATTTGCCACCTTGGCCGATTTGCTGGCCTATGCCAAAGCCAATCCTGGTAAGCTCAACATTGGCAGCATCAACATCGGCAGCACACAACACCTGACGGCCGAGTTGTTCAAATCTACCGCGGGCATCGATGCGCAAGTGGTGCCTTTTAATGGCACGCCTGCCGTGCTCACAGCACTTCGCGGTGGGCAGATTGATGTGGGCGTTGAAATATTGGCGCCTGTGTTGCCGCAAATCAAAGGGCAAGCGCTGCGTGCTTTGGCCGTGACGGGCGATAAGCGCGCCAGTGCACTGCCGCAAGTGCCAACTGCCAAAGAGTCTGGTGTGCGCAACTTGGTTGCCGCTTCATGGAATGCACTGGCGGCTCCCGCCAAAACTCCTAAAGACGTGGTTCAAAAACTGAACCTTGAAATTCAAAATGCCTTGAACAATCCTGACTTGCGCAAAAAACTGTCTGACATGAACGTCGAGCCGCAGCCTAGCAGCTTGAAAGAGGCCGCCGATTTGCTCAGCAGCGAAACCAAGCGTTGGGGCGAGGTCATTCAGCGTGCAGGTATTCAAAAGCAATAACAAAAGCAATAACAAAAGCAAAAGAAATAGAGACATTGCCTGAAGCGTGTGTCCCTCTGCCTCATCGCATGTTTGAGCTTGCTGCTCAAACAATTGCAGACGCCGGGCCTTAATCTGCCTTGACCCTGCCCGAAGTAATCACAGGGCGCCAGCGCTCAATGTCCTGCGCAATCAGCGCACCAAACACTTCAGGGGTTTCAGGCATGGCCACTGCACCTTCGGTGCTCAAGCGTTTTTTCAATTCGTTTGAATTCAATGCCAAGTTAATTTGTTGATTGAGTTTCATCACAATCTCTCGCGGTGTGCCTGCAGGTGCCACCACGCCATACCATTGGTCGGCTTCAAAATTTTTGTAGCCCAACTCTGCCACCGTGGGGAGATCGGGCAGGGCGGGAATGCGTTTAGGGCTTGAGACCGCCAATGCGCGAAGCTGGCCGCTTTTCACGTGGCCCATCACAGCGGGCGCGCCTGTGAACAAAACCTGAATTTGATTGCCCAGCAGATCGTTGACGGCGGGTGCCGTGCCGCGGTAGGGAATGTGCAACATGGAAATATTGCTTTGCATTTTGAAATATTCGGTGGCCAGGTTGGCCGCACTGCCATTGCCGCCAGAGCCATAACTCAATTGACCTGGCTTGGACTTGGCCAAGGCCACCAGTTCTTGGAGTGATTTCACAGGCAACTGCGCGTTGACAACCAGGATATTGGGAACCCGTGCCACCCAAGCCACGGGGGCAAAATCTTTGAGCGGGTTGTAGGGCAGCTTGGGGTAAAGGCTAGGGTTCACCGCCAGTGTGCCAATGTGCCCCATGAGCAAGGTGTAGCCATCGGCTTGCGCCTTGGCCACCTTGTCGGCGCCAATGCTGCCACCAGCACCTGCCACATTTTCGACCACCACCGTTTGGCCCCAAGCCTGTGTGAGTTCGTGGGCGATGGTTCTTCCTAAAATATCTGCGCTGCCACCGGGTGTGAAGGGAACCACCAAGCGGATGGGTTTTTGCGGGTAAGCAATGGCATTGGAGCTTTGAGTCAATTGGGCATGGACCTTGACATTGAAGCCCAAGGCGACACAAGCGATGAAAGCTGCTGAAATGATTTTGTGAACGGATGACATGGTTTGAAAATTCAAGTTGATACCAAGAGTTTTTGGGCTGTTTCTCTGATGAGGTTGAGTGTCGCTTGTTGCGTGAGGGTGGTGGGGCGCAATGCGCTCACCACACTGCAAAGTTGGATGCTCAGGGCGGGCTCAGAAATGGGTCGCATGCTAAAAGCAGAAGGGTTGATGGATTTGGTCACAGCATAACGCGACAAAATGGCTGCGCCAGCCCGATCGGCCACCAATTCCAAAATGGCCGTCACACCATCGATCTCTAGTGCAATTTGCGGGTGACAACCCAAGCCTGCCATTTCTGATTCGACGTGCATTCGAATGGCATTGGGCCGACTGGGAATGACCAGGGGCAACTTTGAAACTTCTCTCAAAGGAATGGGTGGCGGGGGCGGATCCTCCTGCAACCCAGCGGGCCGGGCTTGCACCAAACACAACTCTTCTTTGACCAAATGGCTGATCTCTAACCCGGGCGTGTTTTTGGCGTTGTAAAGAAGGGCGATGTCGAGTCGGCCATTGAGCAAACTTTCTTGCATGCCTGCCGATAAACTTTCACTGATAGACATCTGGGCATCTGGCATTTTTTCTCTGAAGGCGCGGGTGAGCGGAACTGTGAGCACCCGTGCAACGCTGGGCGGCAGACCGAGTGCCACCTTCCCCGACAGCCCACTTCTGGCCCGCGCCAATTCTTCATGGGCTCGCTCAACTTGATGAAGGATGCCGCGGCCGTGTTCAAGCAACAGTTGCCCAGCCTCTGTGGGACTGGCGCCTCGCCCATTTCTTTTGAGGAGGTTTTGCCTCAGTTCCACCTCTAAAAGTCTGATTTGACGGCTGAGTGCAGGTTGTGCCACATTGAGCGCAACCGCCGCGCGGGTAAAGCTGCCCAATTCTGCAACGCGCACAAAATATTCCAGCTGCTTGAGATCCATTTTATTGATTTGCCATAACTGGCTTTGGGTTATTCGCTTTTAGTCTAACTGATAGTGCGCTATGTGGCTATGAATTGATGGCCAGAAGCTTCAAAATCTAAGCATTGCAAAGGTCATCACTTTCTCTTAGGGTGGCTTTCATTCGGCCACACATTTTCGTTGAAGGTTCACATGAAAAAGTCTTCACAAACCGCCATACCTTGCCTCTTCATGCGCGGCGGCACCTCCAAGGGCCCATTTTTCAATTCGGCCGATTTGCCGCCAGACATTCCCACCCGTGACAAAGTTTTGTTGGCTGCCATGGGTTCGCCCGACAAGCGTCAAATCGATGGCTTAGGCGGTGCGCACCCTCTCACCAGCAAAGTAGGCATTGTCAGTCAAAGCAAACTGCCAGGTGTGGCTTTGGACTTTTTGTTTGCCCAATTGCAACCCGACAATGACACTGTCGACACCACCCCCAATTGCGGCAACATGCTGGCCGCAGTGGTGCCCTTTGCCTTGGAGACCGGCATGATTCAGCCCCAGGGCGACCAAAGCACATTCAGGGTTCTCACCTTGAACACCGACATGCAATGCGACATTACTGTCGACACCCGTGGTGGCTTGGTGCAATACGAAGGCAATTCGCGCATCGACGGCTCGCCCGGCACCTCTGCGCCAGTCGTGATTAATTTTTTAGACACGGCGGGCTCGGTGTGCTCTAGCTTGTTGCCCACGGGCAAGGTGAAAGACACCTTGACAGTGACAGGTGCAGGTTTTGAGCCATTCACGCTGGATGTGACATGCATCGACAACGGCATGCCATTGGTCTTGTTCAATGCGCGTGATGTCGGCCGAACAGGCTATGAGTCGGTGGCCGACATGAATGCAGACACCGAGCTCAAAGCTAAAATTGAAGCGCTTCGTTTGCAAGTGTCAGTCTTGATGGGCTTGGGCGATGTCAGTCAAAAAAACTTTCCCAAAATGACGCTCATTGCTCCACCGCAAAAGGGCGGCGCCATTGCCACTCGAAGCTTTATTCCCCACGTTTGTCATGATGCCATTGGTGTCTTGGCCGCCGTCACGGTGGGCACGGCCTGCGTGTTGGAAGGCTCTGTTTGTGAAGGCGTGGCCGTCATGCCCAGCGGCAGTGCAAAGAATGTATCGGTAGAGCACCCCACTGGCGAATTCAGTGTGGCATTGCAGACCGAACCTGCACCGCATTTGCCCGGCGGGCAAAACGTCACGCAAGCTGCTTTGTTAAGAACAGCCAGGTTACTCATGCAGGGTGAGGCCATGGTGCCGGCCTCTGTTTGGGCGGGTTCAGTTGCTTGAGCACTAGCACACGCACTAGCACTTGCACTAGAACAAGCCAAATTACATCCCTCAATTTCACTCATCTCGTCATTTAAAGATTGGACATTTTCATGAGCATCCAAAACCCTTTGATCATTGACTGCCATGGTCACTACACCACGGCACCCAAGGCCCTCGAAAATTGGCGCAACGCCCAAATTGCCAATCTGAACACCCCCGAGTTGGGCCCCAAAGTGGCCGACCTCAAAATCAGCGATGACGAATTGCGCGAATCCATTGAGACCAACCAACTTCGCTTGATGAAAGAGCGCGGCTCAGACCTCACTTTGTTCAGCCCGCGCGCCAGTTTCATGGCGCATCACATTGGCGATTTCAATGTGTCTTCTACTTGGGCCGCCATTTGTAACGAACTGTGCTACCGGGTCAGTCAATTGTTTCCAGACAATTTTGTACCCGTGGCCATGTTGCCCCAGTCACCTGGCGTCGATCCTGCCACCTGCATTCCCGAGTTGGAGCGTTGTGTGAAAGAGTACGGCAATGTGGGCATCAACTTGAACCCCGATCCCTCCGGCGGCCATTGGACCTCCCCCCCATTGAGCGACAAACATTGGTATCCCATTTACGAAAAAATGGTGGAATACGACATCCCCGCCATGGTTCACGTCAGCACCAGTTGCAACAGCTGTTTCCACACCACTGGCGCGCACTACTTGAATGCAGACACCACGGCCTTCATGCAATGCCTCACCTCCGATTTGTTCAAAGATTTCCCCACCTTGAGATTCTTGATCCCCCATGGCGGCGGCGCCGTGCCTTACCACTGGGGTCGTTTCCGCGGCCTGGCCCAAGAATTGAAGAAGCCTTTGTTGCAAGAGCATCTGCTCAACAACATCTTTTTTGACACCTGTGTCTATCACCAACCCGGCATTGATTTGCTGACCAAGGTTATTCCTGTCAAAAACATTTTGTTTGCCTCAGAAATGATCGGTGCAGTGCGCGGCATTGACCCCGAAACAGGTCATTATTTTGATGACACCAAACGCTACATTCAATCTTCCAACATCTTGAACGATGAGCAGCGTTACCAAATTTACGAAGGCAACACTCGCCGTGTTTTCCCACGCTTGGACACGCATTTGAAGGCCAAAGGGCTTTGAAATTTAGCGATGAGAAGCGCTACCAACATTCAAATTGATTGAGAACAAAAAATGACTGAACTTGGAATTGTGAAACGCAACATCGTTCGTGCTGACGCTTCCGCTGTTGAAAAATTAGGCCGCTTTGGTGTGGCCACCGTGCACGAGGCCATGGGCCGCGTCGGGCTCATGCAGCGTTACATGCGCCCCATCTACAGCACTGCGCCTGTGTCAGGCACGGCGGTCACAGTCTTGTTGCACCCCGGTGACAACTGGATGATGCATGTGGTGGCAGAACAAATTCAACCTGGCGACATTGTGGTGGCAGCGCTCAGTGCCGACAATTGCGATGGATTTTTTGGCGATCTGTTGGCCACGTCCTTCATGGCCCGTGGTGCCAAAGCGCTGGTCATTGATGCTGGCGTGCGCGACATTCGCGAACTGACAGCCATGGGCTTTCCTGTTTGGAGCAAGGGCGTTAGCGCCAAAGGCACCATCAAGTCCACTTTAGGCTCTGTCAACATTCCCGTGGTGTGCGCCGGTGTCAATGTGAACCCTGGCGATGCCATCGTGGCCGATGACGACGGCGTGGTGGTGGTGCCCGCTGAGTGGGCACAAAAAGTGGCCGATGCTGCAGAAGCGCGAGAATCTAACGAAGGCGAGAAGCGTGCCAAATTGGCCGCTGGTGTTTTGGGCTTGGACATGTACAACATGCGTGAACCATTGGCCAAAGCAGGCTTGAAGTACATCGATTGAAATGAGTCTTGGCAAGCGCCTGTTCATTTAAAAAGGTCTTAGGATGAACCCAATTTACGATTCAAAGCTCAAAGTTTCAAAGTTTTTGCGCATGCTGAGTGCGCTGACATTGCTGTTCATCTTGAGTGGGTGTTTCAACCTCACCATCACAGCAAAGCCCTCTGAAATTGGACGCTCCGCCAAATCGCAATCGGTTAGCGCTGAGGTTCGCGAAGCGCTGGCACCGTCGGGTATCTTGAGAGTGGGCGTGTATCCGGGTAGTCCAACCTCTTGGGTCAAAGACCCCAAAACAGGAGAGAGCGTAGGCATTGCGCTCGATTTAGGCAAAGCCCTGGCATATCGCTTGGATGTGCCCGTTCAAATTGTGGAGTTTGACCGTGTGGCGCAAGTACTAGACGCCTTGAAGGCAGGTCAAGTTGATTTGACCTTTACCAATGCCACCGCGATTCGCGCCAAAGACCTTGATTTCACATCACCCATGGTTCGCTTGGAGTTGGGATATTTGGTCACAGCACAAAGCCCATTGACATCAATTCAAGACATCGATGTGCCCGGCATGAAAGTTGGGGTCAGTCAAGGCAGTTCTTCGCAGGGGGTTCTAACGCAACTGTACAAAAATGCCAAGGTCATTCCGGCTGATTCATTGGCCAAAGCGCAAGCCATGCTCACTGCGCAGCAAATTGATGCATTTGCCACCAACAAAGGCATCTTGTTTGAAATGTCAGATGCCATTCCAGCAAGCCGTGTATTGGAGGGCCGCTGGGGTTTGGAAAATTTGGCCTTGGCCATTCCCAAAGGTCGGGATGCAGGGCGTCACTTCATGGAAGAGTTTGCCAAAGAAGTTGATCGCAATGGCACGCTCCATCGTGCTGTTCAACGTTCAGGTTTGCGCGGTACCACGCCCAATTGATTGCAAAGGACGCACCCATCATGACAAAGACTGTCTTCCAAAAAGTAAAGATTTGTGCTGAAATTTTCTTCACATCGGCTGCATTGTTGCTTGCCCAAGGGGCCCAGGCTCAGACAACTGCCAACTATCCTCAAAAACCCGTGAAGGTGGTGGTAGGCTATGCCGCGGGAGGCGCGGTCGATGTCGTGGCCCGCACCTTGGCACAAAGTTTGAGCAGCAGCTTGGGTCAGAGTTTCATCGTTGAAAACAAACCCGGTGCAGGCACAAACATCGCTGTCAAATCGGTCATCAGCGCCGAGGCCGATGGTTACACCCTCATGTTGGCTGCAAATGCCTTGGCCGCCAACATGGCGCTTTATCAGCCCATGCCCTTTGATGCCGAAAAAGAACTGGCCGCTGTATCTTTGGTGGGTCGTGTGCCAGTGGTCATTGCGGCCAATCCCAACGTGCCCTTCAGCACGGTGGCCAAACTCATTGAAGCCGCCAAAGCCAAACCAGGCCAACTGGCCTTTGCCAGCCCCGGCAACGGCTCGACACCCCACATGGCCATTGAGTTTTTTGCCAAGGCCGCAGGCATTGATCTACAGCACATTCCCTACAAGGGAGGGGCACCTGCCATTACCGATGCCATTGGCGGTCAGTTACCTTTGGTGGCAGTGAATGCTCTCGAGGTTTTGCCCCATGTAAAAAGTGGCAAGCTCAAAGTATTGGCGGTTTTAAGCCCCACACGCAGCGCCATCTACCCCGACGTGCCCACCATTGCGGAGTCTGGCTTTCCCGGCTTTGAAGCCTCTGTTTGGTATGGCTTTGTGGCGCCGGCTGCCACCCCCAAAGCCATCATTGCCAAATTGCATGCTGAAATTCAAAAGGCATTGCAGACCAAAGAGGTTAAGGACCGAATGAATTCAGTGGGTGGCGAGGTGATCCCTGGCAGCAGCGAGATGTTTGCAGCATTGATCAAAAGCGAACGCCAACGTTACGAAAAGTTGGTGCGTGAAGCCAACATCAAACCAGATTAAATTTTCAAATTCAAACTTTCAAGAGAGCACACAATGGAATTTCAAAAAACCCCGGGCTGGCTAGATTGGTATGCCGGTCCTTCCAAACCCACCTTCAAGTTGCCTGCAGGCGCCGTCGATTCGCATTGCCATGTCTTTGGACCGGGCGCAGAATTTCCTTATTCGCCAGAGCGCAAATACACACCCTGCGACGCCTCTAAGCAACAGTTGTATGCCTTGCGCGATCACTTGGGTTTTGCACGCAACATTGTGGTGGGTGCCAGCTGCCATGGCGCAGACAACAGCGCCACGGTCGATGCCTTGCTCAATTCAAACGGCAAAGCACGCGGTGTGGCCACCGTGAAGCGCAGCGTCACTGACGAAGAATTGCAAGCAATGCACGATGCCGGTGTGCGCGGCGTGCGTTTTAATTTTGTGAAGCGCTTGGTTGATTTCACGCCCAAAGATGAACTGATGGAAATTGCGGGGCGCATTGCCAAGTTGGGTTGGCATGTGGTCATTTACTTTGAAGCGGTTGACTTGCCAGAGTTGTGGGACTTCTTCACCGGTTTGCCTACTGTGGTGGTGGTGGACCACATGGGCACACCCGATGTGAAGCTGCCTGTCGATGGCCCCCAATTTCAATTGTTTTTGAAGTTCATGCGCGATCACAGCAATGTGTGGTGCAAGGTCACATGCCCTGAGCGCTTGTCAGTGACTGGCGCACCCGCTTTGAACGGTGAACAAAATGCTTACCAAGATGTGGTGCCCTTTGCCAAGGCCATCGTGGACGAGTTCCCTGACCGAGTTTTGTGGGGCACAGACTGGCCTCATCCCAACCTTAAAAAACACATGCCCGACGACGGTTTGTTGGTCGACTTCATTCCCCACATTGCCACCACACCCGAGTTGCAGCAAAAGCTGTTGGTGAACAACCCCATGCGCTTGTATTGGCCCGAGGAGAAAATTTAATGGCACTCGATAAACCTTATTTGGACGTTCCTGGCACCATCATTTTTGATGCCGAACAAAGCCGCAAAGGCTACTGGCTCAATCAGTTTTGCATGTCGCTCATGAAGCCCGAAAATCGTGAAAGATTCAAAGCGAACGAGCGTGCCTATCTGGACGAATGGCAAATGTCTGAAGAGCAAAAACAAGCCGTCATGGCCCGCGATTTGAACTGGTGCATGCGCACGGGCGGCAACATTTACTTCCTCGCCAAAATTGGTGCCACCGATGGCAAGAGCTTCCAACAAATGGCAGGCTCCATGACGGGCATGTCCGAAGAGGAATACCGCAACATGATGATCAGCGGAGGCCGTTCGGTAGAGGGCAACCGTTACGTCGGCGAAAACGGCGACGCGCAGGCGCAAAACCAACCCCAAGGCTCAGCCGGCAAGAAAGCAAATTGATCATGGCCAAAATTACAGCTTCCGTATTTACCTCCCACGTGCCCGCCATCGGTGCCGCACTAGACCTTGGCAAAACCCAAGAGCCTTATTGGCAACCTCTCTTTGCGGGTTATGAATATGGCAAACAATGGATGAAAGAAAACAAGCCCGATGTCATCTTCTTGGTTTACAACGACCACGCTACGGCATTCAGCTCCGACATCATTCCAACATTTGCCATTGGCACCGCCGCACAATTTCAGCCAGCCGATGAAGGATGGGGCCCACGGCCTGTGCCCATGGTGCAGGGCCATCCCGATTTGGCTTCGCACATTGCCCAGTCCGTGATTCAGCAAGACTTTGACCTCACCATCGTCAACAAGATGGACGTCGATCATGGCTTGAGCGTTCCCTTGTCGTTGATGTGCGGGCAGCCTCCTGCAGACAAGTTTGAATGGCCTTGCCCTGTCATTCCGTTTGCTGTCAATGTGGTTCAGTACCCTGTGCCCAGCGGTCAGCGCTGCTATAACTTGGGCAAAGCCATTCGCAAAGCCATTGAAAGCTATGACCAAGACATCAATGTTCACATCTGGGGTACAGGTGGCATGAGCCACCAACTTCAAGGCGCGCGTGCTGGCTTGATCAACAAAGAATTTGACAATGCATTTTTGGACAAACTCATCAATGACCCCCAAGCTGCTGCCGACATTTCGCACATTGACTATGTGCGTGAAGCGGGCAGCGAAGGCATTGAATTGGTGATGTGGCTCATTGCCCGCGGCGCTATGAACGATGTGACCGGCGGCAAAGCGCCTGTCTTGAAAAAACGTTTTTACCATGTCCCTGCCTCTAACACGGCAGTGGGTCATGTCATCTTAGAAAATCAATTTTGAACTGAGGAACAAGCATATGGCTCAAACAATCAAAGTGGCGTTGGCAGGGGCTGGCGCCTTCGGCATCAAGCACCTCGATGGCATCAAAAACATCGACGGTGTGGAAGTGGTTTCCTTGATCGGACGCGAGTTCGACAAGACCAAAGAAGTGGCCGACAAATACGGCATTGCCCATGTCAGCACGGACTTGGCAGACAGTCTGGCCTTGCCCGAAGTGGACGCTGTGATTTTGTGCACACCCACACAAATGCATGCTTCTCAGTCCATTGCCTGCCTCAAAGCTGGCAAACATGTGCAGGTTGAAATTCCGTTGGCCGACAGCTGGAAAGACGCCGACGAAGTGGTTCGTTTTGCCAAAGAATCTGGCAAAGTGGCCATGTGTGGTCATACGCGCCGCTTCAACCCTAGCCACCAATGGGTGAACCAAAAGATCAAGGCCGGTGAGTTCAATATTCAACAATTGGACGTTCAAACTTACTTCTTCCGCCGCACCAACATGAACGCTTTGGGTCAAGCCAGAAGCTGGACCGATCACTTGCTGTGGCACCATGCTGCGCACACAGTAGACTTGTTTGCCTACCAAGCGGGCAGCCCCATTGTGAAAGCCAATGCGGTTCAGGGCCCCATTCATCCGGTCTTGGGCATTGCCATGGACATGAGCATTCAATTGCAAGCTGCCAATGGCGCCATCTGCACCCTGAGCTTGTCATTTAACAATGATGGCCCCTTGGGTACTTACTTCCGCTACATCGGCGACACCGGCACCTACTTGGCGCGATACGACGACTTGTTCACGGGCAAAGAAGAACAAATCGACGTGTCCAAAGTGGCTGTTTCTATGAATGGCATTGAGTTGCAAGACCGCGAGTTTTTTGCGGCCATCAAAGAAGGCAGAGAGCCAAACTCCAGCGTGGCGCAAGTGTTGCCTTGCTACAAAGTGTTGCACGACTTGGAGCAACAACTCAATGCTTGATTGACATGCAATGCGTCCTGCCAAGGGCCGCCCGTTGTGGATTGCAGCGGGCGGCCCTTGACGTTTGAGGTTTCGTTATTTGATAATTAACCAAGTGGTACATTCACGCTATGTCGAAGACTCAAGCCATCAAACCATCTAAGCCGTCAACGCGCACCAATGATCCTGAAAGGACCATGGCCGAGATTTTGAGCGTTGCCACACAGGAGTTTGCCAACAAAGGGCTTGCAGGGGCTCGCATCGACGAAATTGCAGCAGCCACTCGCACCAGTAAGCGAATGATCTATTACTACTTTGGCAGCAAAGAGAGTTTGTATGTGGCTGTTCTAGAGTCTGCTTACAGCAGAATGCGCAAGATAGAAGCTGATTTGCATTTGAACGATTTAGAGCCTGAGGACGCCTTGCGCAGATTGGTGGAGTTTACGTATGACCACCACCAAAGCAATGAGGTTTTTATTCGTTTGGTCATGAGCGAAAACGTCTTAAGGGGCGCTTATTTGTCGCAAAGCAAAGATATCCAAAAACTCAATGGTTCTGCTTTGCAAACCATTCAAGCTTTGTATGCCAGGGGCGTCAAGAAGGGCGTTTTCAAGAAAAACCTCACGCCCCTCGAAATCCATTCAGCCATTTCTGCGCTGTCATTTTTCAACGTCTCGAATCAACACACTTTCGGGCTGATTTTCAAGGGGAAGTCGCCACAAGGCAAAGCCCAAACCTTGAGGAAAGCTCAAGTTGTGGACATGATGGTGAGTTACGTTTGCGCCTAAGCTTGGTTATTTAATCTAGGCATAACAGATAGGCTTCGATTGAGTTAAAAATAAGGGTAACTACTTAGAATTAAAAACTAACTAGTTCGTACATTAATGGCTAGATCTCAATTTCAGGAATCCGCAGATGACCCGTTTCTTCGACATCACATGCAAAGCGATCGAATACCTCATTGCCGCCTTCATGGCGGGCATGGTTGTTTTGGTCTTTGGCAACGTTTTGTTGCGATACGGTTTTAACTCTGGCATTACATTGTCCGAAGAACTATCGCGATGGTTGTTTGTGTGGATGACGTTTTTAGGGGCTATCGTCGCCTTGCGTTCGCATGAGCATTTGGGCACAGACATGTTGGTAGGACGCCTTGGGCCAGTTGGCAAAAAGATTTGCATGGGCCTGTCTCAGTTGCTCATGATGATGTGCTGTTATTTGCTTTTCAAAGGGGCTTACGAGCAGGCCATCATCAATTGGACCAGTACCAGTGCGGTGATGGAAGTTTCACTCAGTTGGGTTTATTTCCCCGGCATTATTTTTGCTGTTTTGGGGGGACTTTTAATTGCCCTCGACTTCATCAAGCTGATCACGGGGCAAATGAAAAATGAAGAACTCATGATGTTCCAAGAATCAGAAGAAGCCCCTCACGGCGATTCCCGCTAAGCGCATCAAGAAAGACAATCAAATGACCATTGCTGTATTTGTTTTTTCCTTATTGGGCGCCATGGCTTTGGGTGTGCCCATCGCGTTTTCATTGCTCATCTGTGGGGTGGCCTTGATGGTCCACCTCAACATGTTTGACGCACAAATCTTGGCGCAAAACCTGATAGAGGGCTCCAACAGCTTTCCATTGTTGGCTGTGCCATTCTTCATGTTGGCTGGTGAAATCATGAATGCGGGCGGCTTGTCGCGCCGCATCGTCAACTTTGCCATGGCTTGCGTGGGCCACATCAAAGGTGGCTTAGGCTATGTCACCATCATGGCTGCTGTGATCATGGCAGCTCTCTCGGGTTCTGCTGTGGCAGACGCTGCGGCTTTGGCTTCTTTGCTGTTGCCCATGATGGTTGCTGCAGGTCACGACCGTGCCCGTTCTGCGGGTTTGATTGCATCTGCCGGCATCATTGCACCCGTTATTCCCCCAAGCATTGGTTTTGTGATTTTTGGTGTTGCAGGCAATGTGTCCATCTCCAAACTCTTCATGGCAGGCATCGTGCCTGGCGTGATGTTGGGAGGCGCGTTATGGGTCACTTGGTGGTGGTTAGCGCGCAAGGAAGTGGTGCAAGTTCCCCCTCGCAAATCGATGGCTGAAATTAGCGTCGCCATGCGTGAAGCTACTTGGGCTTTGGTCTTGCCTTTCATCGTGGTGTTTGGTTTGAAGTTTGGTGTCTTCACGCCAACAGAGGCTGCAGTGGTGGCTGCCACCTATGCGCTCTTCATTTCTTTGTTTGTTTACAAAGAGCTCAGCGTCATAACAATCGTGCCCTTGTTTGTGTCCGCTGCCAAAACCAGTGCCATCGTGATGTTCTTGGTGGCTGCCGCCATGGTCTCTGCTTGGTTAATCACAGTGGCCAATTTGCCCGCTGAATTGATTTCATTGCTCCAGCCGATGTTGGACAGCCCTCGCTTGTTGATGTTGACCATCATGGTGATCACCATGGTGGTGGGGACCGCGCTTGACATGACACCCACCATTTTGCTGTTAACCCCAGTTCTCATGCCCGTGGTGAAAGCGGCTGGCATTGATCCTGTCTACTTTGGCGTTTTGTTTATCATCAACAATGCCATCGGCTTGATCACGCCCCCGGTGGGTACTGTGCTGAATGCCGTAGCAGGTGTCGGCAAAGTGAGCATGGACGAAGTCACACGCGGTGTGTTGCCTTTCATGGTCGCTCAATTTGCCATCATGTTCGCCATGGTGGCCTGGCCCGCATTGGTCATGGTGCCAGCGCGCTGGTTCTACTGATTTTTCTGTTCACTGTCTTCACGGGTACGCGAGGCAGTGGATTCCTTGTTGTGCGTACGACCATTAATTCATCAGGAGACACTGACATGAAGCGTGTTTTTATCAAGACTGTTTTGGCCACGATGGCATTAGCCGCAATGGGTTTGGCTTCGGCACAAGAGAAAACCATCAAATTTGCAAATCAAAACGCTGTGGGTCACCCTATCGTTTTGGGGATGGAAAAATTCAAAGATGTGGTTGAGAGCAAATCTGGCGGCAAGATCAAAGTCAACTTGTTCCCCGGCGGCACTTTGGGCAGTGACCAAGCCAATGTGGCCGCAGTTCAGGGCGGCGCTCTTGAAATGGTGTCTTTGAACTCGGGTATTTTGGCCAGCCAAGTGAAAGACTTTGAAGTGTTTGACTTCCCCTTCATGTTTGCCAATGTGACTGAAGCAGATGCTGTGGTGGACGGTCCCTTTGGCAAAAAATTGCACGCCAAACTGGCCGACAAGGGCATCATTGGTTTGGGCTTCTTTGAATTGGGTTTTCGCAATCTCACCAATGGCAAGCGCGCCATCAACAAGGTGTCCGACATTGAAGGTTTGAAATTGCGCGTGATCCCCAATACCATTAACGTCGATTGGGTCAAAGCCTTGGGTGCCAACCCCACGCCCCTGCCATTTCCCGAGCTGTATGCGGCATTGGAGCAAGGCGCAGTGGATGGACAAGAGAACCCCGTCGCCACCATCAACTCTGCCAAGTTGTACGAAGTTCAAAAGCACATGGTGTTGACCAATCACCAGTACAACCCACAGTCTGTGTTGATGAGCAAAAAGTTCTATGACACCTTGTCTGCTGCTGAAAAGAAAATCGTGGAAGACGCCATGCTGGAGGCTTCCAAATTCCAGCGTGCACAGTCGCGCAATTTGGCGTCCAGCATCACCGACAACTTGAAGAAAAACGGCATGCAAATTACCAGCTTGCCCGCCTCTGAAATGGCCATCTTGCGTGAGAAAATGAAGCCCGTGATCGCTAAGCATGGTGAAGCCATTGCAGCCACAGTGGCTGAAATGCAAGCTGAATTGGCCAAGTTGCGCAAGTAATGTGCTCACTTGAGTGAGTTCTGCTTCGAACTGACTCAAGCAAGTGTTGAGTCCAACTGCGAAGTCTCTGAGCTCGTCTTGGGGCTTCGCTTTTTTTTATATTCAAACCATGAACATTGACGGCCATACCGAGTTGATCGCCCATATTGGCTATCCCACGCACAGCTTTAAATCACCCCTGATTTACAACCCTTTTTTTGAAAAAGAAGGCATCAATGCCGTGGTGGTTCCAATGGGTTGCCAAACTGCGCATTACCCCGATTTTTTAAAATCCGTTTTCAATCTCACCAACATTCGAGGTGCCCTGATCACGATGCCTCACAAGGTGACAACGGTCGCTTTGTTGGACGAGGTCACGCCCACTGTCAAAGTTGCTGGTGCTTGCAATGCGGTTAAACGCGATGAGAAGGGCCGCTTGGTCGGCGATATGTTTGATGGCGCCGGTTTTGTTCGCGGTGTCAAACGAAAAGGCTTTGAGTTACAAGGCAAGCGTGTGTTGGTGGTTGGCTCCGGCGGAGTGGGCTCTGCCATTGCGGCCTCCTTGGCCGCCGAAAAAATTGCCGCCATCAGTTTGTTTGACGTCAATGTGGCCGCTTGTGAGAGCTTGGGCCAACGACTTAAAACCGAATACCCCCAAATTCAGGTTCAAACAGGCTCAAACGATCCGGACGGCCACGATTTGGTGGTCAATGCCACGCCCATGGGCATGAACGAGGGCGATCCCCTGCCCATGGACGTTTCCAGAATTTCCCCCCAAGCGTTTGTGGGGGAAGTGGTCATGCGCCAAGAGATGACGGCGTTCCTTCTGGCGGCACAACAACGGGGTTGCCGAATTCAGGTAGGCTCTGACATGTTGTTTGAACAAATTCCAGCTTATCTGGAATACTTTGGGTTCAAGACCACCACACCTGAAATTTTGCGCAGCGTGTCACGTTTGGCATAATTTTATTTTCCGGAGACTCTCATGAATTTACGCACAGTCGATCGCGAAGCGGTTCCAGAAATGCCCAACCGCCTGGGCATTGAGGGCATTGAGTTCATCGAATACGCCACCAACCGGCCCCAAGCGCTGGGTCAAGTTCTTGAGTCCATGGGTTTTCGTCCGGTGGCAAGGCATCGCTCTCGCGAAGTCACTTTGTACCGCCAAGGCGTGATGAATTTGGTGGTCAATGCCAATCCAGATGATGCTAGAGTGGCCGCTACCGCCGATGGTGAAGCCGCCATTGCTGCTGTGGCTTTTCGTGTCCAGGATGCACTCAAGGCACATACGCGCTGCATCGATTTGGGTGCATGGTCGGTGGTCAGTCATGCGCAGGCCATGGAGTTGCACATCCCTGCCATCCACGGCCCTGGTGGTACACGTTACTACTTCGTCGATCGCTGGCAAGAGTTTTCCATTTACGACATTGACTTCAAACCCATTCCCACTGTTGATCAACATCCGCCAGCCGTTGAGGGCATGAACTATTTTGGCGTGGTGCAATACATTGGTGCGGCGCGCAGTGAAGACTGGATGGCTTATTACGAGCACATGTTTGATTTCAGCGTCATCCCAGATGAAGAGCGCTTTGGTATTTTGCCCAAGGGCAAATTGATGAAGAGTCCTTGCGGCCAATTTCTATGGCAGCTCATTGAACCCGATCCTTGGATGGATGGCGATGGTGCACCTGAGTCGCTCAAGCGCATTGGTTTTGGTGTGAAAGATGTGGCCAAAGCCGTTCAAACCTTGAAAGCCAATGGCGTTGAGTTTGTAGAGTCCCAATCTTTGCACCCCGAAGACCGTGGCGCGCTCACACGCAGTGCCTTGGGCTCGGTTTCTTTTGAGTTGGTTCACCAACACGCCTAAGGTCCAGCATGAACTTACTAGACGCTTATGGCATGGACACCATCACGATGGCGGGTCCCTTGGAGGCCAAACTCGAGGCCATGAAAGGTGCTGGTTTTTCTCAAGTCATGCTCATGGCGCGCGATTTGGTGGGTCATCCGGGCGGCGTCAAAGCTGCTGTGAAAGCAGTTCAAAACAGTGGCCTCAGGCCGACTGGTTTTCAAGTTCTCCGCGATTTTGAAGGTTTGTCCGGGCATTTGCACAGCTACAAAGTCGACATTGCCAAATCGATGCTCGAGATGTGCGCCGCCACCGGCAGCAAAGTTTTGTTGGCGTGTTCTTCGACATCGCGTCATGCTACCGACGATTTGAATCTGATTGCCAATGACCTCAAAAAATTGGCCATGATGGCCATCCCCTTGGGCATCAAAATTGCCTACGAAGGATTGTCTTGGGGCCGCACTGTCAATGAGTTCACCACCGCGTGGGATGTGGTGTGCCGTGCAGATTGCCCAAACTTGGGCATTGGCATCGATTCGTTTCACATCTTCGCGGCCAATTCCCCTCTCGAGGCCATCGAAGACATTGACGCCGATCGCATTTATTTGGCCCAACTTTCTGATTTCATGTGGCATGAAACACCCACCTTCGAGGAACGCATGACCACGGCTCGGACCTTTCGTGTTTTTCCAGGCGAGGGCGTTCACAGCGAACAATTGGCCGACTTGGTGATGCGCATGGAGCGCATTGGTTACCGCGGCGATTACAGCTTTGAAGTCTTCAACGACGACTACCAGCAACTGCCCCTTGAAACAGTGGCAGAGCGCGCACGCAAAAGTGCCACCTGGTTGCATCAAGACGTCTTGCATCGCTCTGCGCCTTTGCCAGCCTGGACCCGCAAAAGCCCGCAATAAGCTGATGCGGACCCCCCCATTTTTTTTGATCGAATGAAGTCCATGAACCACAGAAAACTAGGTCCCTTTCAAGTCAGCGAAATTGGTTTGGGTTGCATGAATTTGAGCCATGCCTATGGTCCCCCTGTTTCGGCAGAACAAGCCGAACGTGTTTTGTTGACGGCCTTGGACGCCGGTGTCACCTTGTTTGACACTGCAGCCCTGTATGGTTTTGGCACCAATGAAACCTTAGTGGGAAAGGTGATGAAAGCCCACCGACAAAAATTCACCTTGGCCAGCAAATGCGGCATGACCGGTGTCGATGTTCAAGGCGATGGCAAATTGGTGCGGGTCATCGATGGTCGCCCCGAAACCATTCGCAAAACCTGTGAAGAAGCACTCAAGCGATTGCAAACCGACGTGATCGATTTGTACTACCTGCACCGTTGGGACAAAAGTGTCCCCATCGAAGATAGTGTGGGCGCCTTGAGCGATTTGGTCCGTCAAGGCAAAATCCAGACCATTGGTTTGTCTGAAGTGTCGGCCAGTACCCTGCGCAAGGCCCATGCAGTGCATCCAATTACTGCTGTTCAAACCGAGTATTCCTTATGGACTCGCAACCCCGAAATTGCAGTCCTTCAAGCGTGCAAAGAATTAGGCACAGCCTTTGTGGCCTTTAGCCCTGTGGCTCGTGGATTTTTGTGCGGCCAACTAGACCTCGGCGCGTTTGATGCCAAAGACATTCGCAAGGGCATGCCGCGTTTTACGCCAGAAAATTACGCCGCCAATTTCAAACTTTTTGCACCCTACCAAGCACTGGCCCATGAGGCGGGTTGCTCGCCAGCCCAATTGGCCTTGGCTTGGCTCCTGCAAAAAGACACTCACATCATCCCCATTCCTGGCACCACCAGCGTGCCCCATTTGCTTGACGACTTGGGTGCCAGTCAAGTTAAATTGAGTCCAGAGCTTTTGAACAAGCTGCAGGACTTGATCAACGAGCGAACCGTTCAAGGCAACAGGTACAACGCACAAGCCAACTCAGAAGTGGATACTGAAAACTTTGCGTGAGAAAAATTCAAGCTTGAACCTTCCCTTAAATTGTGAATTCACTTCACAATCATCTGTGATCATCTTGTGTGCGTCGGTCTTTCATCCTTGGAGGCAAATTTAAAATGTATTCACTGAATGTCAATGGCAAAGTCCAAAAAGTGGACGCCGAATCTGAAATGCCCTTGTTATGGGTTTTGCGAGAAGTCATCGGCCTCACGGGCACCAAATTTGGCTGCGGTATTGCGCAGTGCGGCGCTTGCACGGTGCACGTCGACGGACAGCCGGTTCGATCATGTTCGGTGCCCGGTTCTGCCATGACCGGTCGCAAAATTACCACCATTGAAGGTCTGTCCGACGGCAGCAACCATGCGGTGCAAAAAGCTTGGGCCGAGGTCGATGTGCCGCAGTGCGGCTACTGCCAGTCAGGTCAAATCATGGCGGCGTCTGCTTTGCTCAAACGCAAACCCAAGCCCACCAACAAAGACATCGATTTGGCCATGACCAACATCTGTCGGTGCGGCACCTATCAGCGCATTCGTGAAGCCATTCATGTGGCGGCAGGCACTAAGAAATTGGCCAAATCGGACAGCGGTGAAGTGGCCGCTTTGGTTCAGCAAATCAAAGTTTAAGGAGAAACGACATGAATCAAACTCAAACATCTCCTATTCAAGTTTCACGCCGCGGTTTCTTGGTTGGGACCTCTGCCATGGCCAGTGGTGGCTTGGCTTTGGGCCTTAACCTCCTGTCTCCTAAAGAAGCACTTGCACAAAGCTCCGACGCGACGCCTGAGATTGGCGTTTGGGTGGTGGTCAAGCCGGACGATACTTGCGTTGTTCGAGTCGTTCGTTCCGAAATGGGACAAGGTACCCGCACGGGCTTGGCCCAATTGGTGGCCGAAGAATTAGAGTGTGATTGGTCCAAAATAAGCACCGAGTCGCCCACAGCAGGTCAAAATTTAAAACGCAAGCGCGCTTGGGGCGATATGAGTACGGGTGGCAGCCGGGGTATCAGAACTTCGCAAGATTATGTGCGCCGCGGTGGCGCAGTGGCTCGCATCATGCTTGTGCAGGCTGCGGCCAATGAATGGAATGTGCCGGCTTCAGAACTCACAACATCAAACAGCGTCATCAGCCATGCCGCATCTGGACGCAAAACCACCTACGGCAAAGTGGCAGCGGCAGCGGCTAATTTACCTGTGCCAGACATGAAGTCCGTTGTTCTCAAGGACCCCCGTTCTTGGAAAATTGCGGGCAAATCTGTCAAACGTTTGGACACGGCTGACAAACTCAACGGCCAAAAGAAGTATGGCATTGACATCAAGATGGATGGCATGTTGTGTGCCTCCGTCATGGATTGCCCCGTGTTTGGTGGCAAGTTGGTTAGCTTTGACGACAGCAAAGTTAAAACATTGCGCGGCGTGAAGGCCGTGGTCAGGGTCGACGCTAGCACTGTAGCGGTGGTGGCAGACACTTGGTGGCGCGCTAAAAATGCATTGGCCCAACTCCCCATCGTTTGGGACGAAGGCCCCAATGCCAAAGTCAACAGCACCATGATTGCAGAACATGTGCGAGAAGGTCTCACCGCCCGTGGCAATTTTGCGGGCCGCAATGAAGGTGATGCCATCAATGCGGTGGCCAATGCCGCCAAAAAGGTCGAAGCCATTTACAGCTCACCTTTTTTGTCTCACGCACCGCTTGAGCCCATGAATTGCACAGCACGTTGGACTGCAGACAAAGCAGAAGTTTGGACGCCTACACAAAATGCCGAAGCCTCTTTAGCGGTGTTGGCCGAAACCGCAGGTTTGCCCCTTGAAAAGTGCGATGTTTATGTTACCGATTTGGGGGGGGCGTTTGGCCGCAAAGGCGGGCAACAAGACTTTGTTTCTCAAGCCATCAACATTGCCAAGCAGTTTCCTGGCACGCCCATCAAAATGATTTGGACGCGTGAAGAAGACCAAACCCATGATTACTACCGGCCCATTTCTCAATGCCATATGAAAGCTGGCTTGGATGACAAAGGCAACTTGGTGGGCATGACGCTTCGCTCCTCCGGCCAGTCCATCAACGCCTGGGTGAATCCCTCTGCCATCAAAGATGGCAAGGACGAGCGACAGTTACAGGGCTTCTGGAAAGAGCCAGGCGACGCCCAATTGGGTTACACCATTCCCAACTTGCTCACCGAGTACGCCATTCGCAACACCCATGTGCCAGTGGGTCCATGGCGCGGTGTGAACACCAACCAAAATGGTGTTTACATGGAGTGTTTCATGGAAGAAGTGGCGCGTGCTGCAGGCAAAGACTCATTGGCATTCCGTCAAGCCTTGATGCAAAACCACCCTAAGCATTTGCAGGTGCTCAATGCGGCTGCAGAAAAGGGCGATTGGGGCAAGCCCGCCGCACCAGGTGTGTTCAGAGGCATTGCGCAGTTCATGGGCTATGGTGCTTATTCCGCAGCCGTGGCTGAGGTCACAGTCAGCCCCAAAGGCGAGGTGAAAGTACTGCGCATGGTGTTGGCCACCAATGCAGGCCACTTTGTGAACCCGCACCAAGTGGCTGCTCAAGTAGAGGGCGGTGTGGTCATGGGCTTGAGCGCTGCTTTCTTCGGCGAATGCACGGTAGAAAATGGTCGCATTCAGCAGAAGAATTTTGACACCTACCGCTTGCTCAAAATGGCTGAGATGCCTAAAGTGGAAACCATCTTGGTGCCCACTTACGACTTCTGGGGTGGTGTAGGTGAGCCCACCATTTGTGTGGTGGCGCCTGCAGTCATCAACGCCATTTCTGCGGCCATCGGCAAACCCCTGCGCGATTTGCCTCTGAAAAACGCCGGCTTGAAGTTTGTTTAAGTCCGGGTTTTAAAACTTCATTGAACCGTCAAGGTCTAACGTCGCAAGGAAGGTCCTTCTATGGGCATTCCTTGCGCACGCAGTTTCAAAAATAACTCAAGTTGCCTCAGTTCAGGACTGCCTGAAGTCGGTACCTCCGCTTGCACCCCCGAGTAACAAGCTCGCAAACGCCTGTCGATGGACCCCATGCTTTGCCAGCTCATTTTAAAAATGGGAAAGCCGGTGGGGTGACCTGGGGAAATCACATCGGCGCGCATGGTTTTGCCAATGTTCAAATCGTGGCAATGCGTGCAAGCCAAATTCATGCGGCCCATGCGGGTTGTAAATAGTTTTGCGCCCGCATTTAACTCTGTTTGCCACAAGTCTTTCACGGCATCCTGAGGCTTTAATTCAAAAGGCAGGCCAGCGCTGGTGTCGTGCAAAAGGGCGCTCAAGGACAATACCTCCGAACTCTCCAGTCCCTTCAAGGGTCTGGGTGTGCGCTCTGAACAAGTCACAATTTGATCTTCCAAGTTGATGAGTTTTTGAAGCTTGTCTGACCATTTTGGGAAGTGTGTTGCGGCCTGCTTCAAAGTGCCAACCTTGCCATGGCACTGCGCGCAAGACGAGGGCTCAGAGGATTGACCCCAAAGCGATTTGCCTTGTTCCAACCAAAGGCTGATGGGGTTGGCACTCGGGTCAGCTTGAATGGCTTTCAAGGAGGGACTTAAAAAGGCGTTGCCACTTTGTGCCCAGCTCGATAAACACAAGAAGCTGCAAAGGCTCCAAAAGAAGATCAAGCGCATTATTTCAAAGCACCAAGCGTTGAACTGTTTCACCCATTTGCCCGGCATCGTCTTTCCAGACCACCTTTAACACGCCGCCTTCTTGGGGCACTGTCACTGGGAATGCCAAGTAAACAGGTGAAGTCATGGCAGTGCCCAAATCGGCTTCCATGATGAGCTTCTCGTTCAAATAGGCTCTGACGCTGTGAATGATGTTGCGAGGGATGCGTCGACCTGAATCGTCCACCCTGAAACCAGAGTCCATGGGGTGCGCGGCAGACCATCTGGCTTCCACGCTGATGCCAGCTTTGATGGGGCCCATGAAGGCAAGACGAGTCAGGATGGGGGTGCTCATGGGTTGTCAGGAATCGTCTAAACAAGCGGTGGAGGTGATGACTGTGGGCGCATGGTTTGCGCGTTCAGAGCCATCACTGAAGGTGGCCACCAACCAAACTGATTGACTGGCTGCCAGCCGTAAACGAGTGTTCAATTTGTACTGTAAGGGTTGGCCAAATATTTTCATGTGCAAAGCCAAGGGGTTGGGATTCTCCGGCAAGATCACTTTCAATTCTTGAAGGTGAAGTCCTGTGGGTGCCTGAATTCGGGCTTCCAAGGGGACGGCATTGCCTGTATCTGCCAAACGTGGAAAGACCAAATCGATGCCCTCAGGCAACAAGTCACTCAAGGTCGCTGCGGTGGCGAACAGCCCGTTTGGTAACAGCCAAGCCCCAACCGCCAAAGCCATTCCGCGACGACGCGACGTGCTGGTGGGGTGATGAATGTGCAAGGCTTTAATGGGACGGAAGCGCATGGCCTAAGTATGAAGCTTTATGGCCACGACGCAAGGGTGTCTACCACTTGGTCTATCTGGGACTTTGTCAAAATGACGCGGGGGGGATTTGTTTTGGACAGACCTTCTGTGGTGCCAAATGGTGGCATCAAGGTGTCGGGATTTATTTTTCGAGCGTCCTCAACCCATTGGGTCAAAGCTTGCCTTGAGAGTCTGCTTCCCACGCCCTTGAGGGATGGCCCAAAACTGCTCACCATGCCGGACACGCCTGGGACGTCGTGGCAGGCAATGCAATTGCCAACTTGCTTGTTGGTGATCCATTCAAAACCTGCTTGAGGGGTCTCATTGGCGGCAGAAGCGTTTGAATGGGCCAGTCCCAATGTCAAAATAAAAGTCCAGATTTTCATGCCAGCATTGTGGCATTGCTCGTTTTTTTGTGCATCTCAAAACCCCTCAGTCTTGTGTGAGCAATCGGCGAAGAACCAAGGGATAACCCGTATACCGTCGGGCTTCTCAAAACTTAAAACATGCATAATAATTCATGTTTTGAAAATCGCTCAGCATTTAATCGGTTTTCTATTGCATGTTTACCCTGTCGTCAGTCAACCTTGGACCCTCAACCATGACATTCGTTCTTCAAAGTTTCATCGCAGATCGTTGGGTAGGCCAACAAGCGGCACAAGTCCTTCACAGTGCCGTCAACGGCCAAGAAGTTGCTTTCACCCATGCCGAAAAATTAGACTTTGCGGAGGCCCTTCATTTCGGACGCACCTCGGGCTTAAAGGGCATGCTCGCCATGGACTTTCAACAGCGTGCCGCGGCATTGCGTGCGTTGGCCAAATATCTGAGTGAGCGCAAAGAAGAGCTCTACGCCATCTCGGCCCACACGGGTGCCACCCGCATTGATTCATGGATTGACATTGAAGGCGGTACGGGCACCTTGTTTGCCTATGCAGGCATGGCTGCCAACGAACTGCCCACTGGCAACTTGATTCATGAAGGCCCCGTCATGCCCTTGGGCAAGAAAAACACCTTTGCGGGGACGCACATTTTGGTGCCACGCGGCGGCGTTGCCGTCCACATCAACGCATTTAATTTTCCTGTTTGGGGACTCTTAGAAAAATTTGCGCCTACTTTTCTGGCGGGCATGCCTTGCATTGGCAAGCCTGCCACTGCCACCAGTTACTTAACCGAAGCCTTGGTTCGAATGATCGACCAATCTGGCATCTTGCCCAAGGGTGCATTGCAGCTGGTAGTGGGCAGCACAGGGGACTTGTTAGATCGTTTGGATGTGGCTGACGTGGTCACTTTCACTGGCTCTGCCGACACCGCAGCCAAATTGCGGGTGAATGCCAATCTGGTTCGCAACAGCATTCCCTTTCATGCTGAAGCCGACTCTTTGAATTGCGCCATTCTGGCCGATGACGTCACGCCTGACCATGAGGAATTCGATTTGTTTGTGAAAGAAGTGGTCCGTGAAATGACCATCAAGGCGGGTCAAAAATGCACCGCCATTCGCAGAGCCATCGTGCCCGCCAAACACCTTGATGCCGTGGCCACCAAAATCAAAGAGCGCTTGGCCAAGGTGGTGGTGGGCGACCCATCGATCGAGGGCGTCAAGATGGGCGCATTGGCTTCCAAGGCGCAGCAAGCCGATGTGGCTGAACGTGTGGCTTTGTTGCGCCAGAGCACAGAGTTGGTGTTTGGCGGCGATGCCCTATTCAAAGTAGAGGGCGAGGGTGTGTCTCAAGGTTCGTTCTTCCAGCCTACTTTGCTGTTGTGCCATCAGCCTCTTACAAACCACATTGTTCACGACCTCGAAGCGTTTGGCCCCGTCAGCACCCTCATGCCCTATAAGAACATGGAAGAAGCCATTTCATTGGCGCAGCTTGGCAAGGGAAGTTTGGTGGCCTCCTTGGTCACGCAATCTGCCGATGTGGCGGCCCAGGTGATTCCCAGGTTGGCCGCATGGCATGGTCGCTTGCACATCCTCAACAGTGAATCCTCGGCCGAATCGACTGGGCACGGCTCGCCCTTGCCTTCACTTAAACATGGCGGCCCCGGAAGGGCTGGCGGCGGCGAGGAGTTGGGCGGCATGCGCGCAGTCAAGCACTTGATGCAGAGGGCTGCGGTTCAAGGATCTCCTCACATGCTGAACGCGGTCGTGGGTGAAACAAGCCCCTCGGCTTGATGCATGGCAAACCCCCAATATTTTTGAGTGAATTAGAAATGTTTTCTAATCAGCTAATCGTTGGGGAGTAGCCCCATTTCTCATCCAGAGAAATCGACACATCGTCAGTACGGGATCTCACCATCCCCGGTGTGTTGAGCTTGCAGCAAGCGCTGCAGGTATAGCAAGACCTTCGATCACTCGCACCACGGTGTCGGCATTGAATTTTTTCAATGTTGGCTATCTGTGGGGGTTTTTGATCGTTTGAAAGGTCCTTATGGAGCTGTTTTCTGTCCCTTGGTGGTCCGCATTGATGGCCATTATTCTCATCGACTTGGTATTGGCTGGCGACAACGCCATCGTCATTGCACTGGCCGCTCGCAACCTGCCGCCTGAACATCAAAACAAAGCCATTTTCTGGGGCACAGTGGGGGCCATTGTGGTTCGGGCTGTCATGACTGTGGGCGTGGTGTGGCTACTCAAAATACCTGGGCTCATGTTGGCGGGTGGATTGGGCTTGCTTTGGATTGCCTACAAACTGATCTCCGACACCTCTGAAAATGAGCATCAAAGCGCTGGCATCACCACATTCTGGGGCGCCATGAAGACCATCATTGTGGCGGATGCCTTGATGGGTGTTGACAACGTTTTGGGTGTGGCTGGCGCCGCCCATGGTGCCTTCGATTTGGTGGTGCTGGGTTTGCTGATCAGCATTCCGATTGTGGTCTTGGGCAGCCAATTGGTGCTTCGATTGGTTGAAAAATGGCCACTCATCATTCACTTGGGCGCTGCAGTTTTGGCCTTCACTGCGGCTCAAATGATCCTCAACGAAAAACTTCTAGCGTCGTTTTTTGCGGGCGAAGATTTTGTCAATCAAATAACCCGAGTGTCAGTTTATGCCGTGTCCATTGCGGGTGTACTGGGCTTGGGTTGGTGGACTACCAAGCGCCAACAGCAAGCGCAGGTTTATGCTCAAAGCAGTGCTGAAATAAAATCAGAAAATTAATTTCAGCCAAATAAAAAAGCCTTCCAGCTTGACGCTGAGAAGGCTTTTTTTGAATGACCACCGCTGTTTTGCGGTGGTGGTGTTTACATGGTGTCAATGAAGCTGCGCAGTTTGTCGCTGCGGCTGGGGTGCTTTAATTTGCGAAGTGCCTTGGCTTCAATTTGACGAATGCGCTCGCGTGTCACATCAAACTGCTTGCCAACTTCTTCTAGGGTATGGTCGGTAGACATTTCGATGCCAAAACGCATGCGCAGCACTTTGGCTTCACGCGGTGTCAGGCTGTCCAGAATGTCTTTGACCACATCGCGCAGGCCGGCTTGCATGGCCGCATCGATAGGCGCTGTGTTGGCGCTGTCTTCAATGAAGTCGCCCAAGTGGCTGTCGTCGTCGTCACCGATAGGCGTTTCCATGGAGATAGGCTCTTTGGCAATCTTCATGATCTTGCGAATCTTGTCTTCCGGAATTTCCATCTTCTCGGCCAAGATACTGGCATCGGGCTCGAAACCAAATTCTTGCAAGTGCTGACGAGAAATACGGTTCATCTTGTTGATGGTCTCAATCATGTGAACCGGAATGCGGATGGTGCGGGCTTGGTCAGCAATAGAGCGCGTGATGGCCTGGCGAATCCACCAAGTGGCGTAGGTAGAGAACTTGTAGCCACGGCGGTACTCGAACTTGTCAACGGCCTTCATCAAGCCGATGTTGCCTTCTTGAATCAAATCAAGAAATTGCAAGCCACGGTTGGTGTATTTTTTGGCAATTGAAATGACCAAGCGCAAATTGGCTTCGATCATCTCTTTTTTGGCATGGCGTGACGCACGCTCACCCGCGTTCATGCGTTTGTTAATGTCTTTGAGTTCGTCCAAAGGCACCACCACGCGAGATTGCAAGTCTGTGAGTTTTTGCTGCAAGTCTTGCACAGGCGGTATGTTGCGGCCCATGACCGTGCTCCAAGGCTTGCCAGCAGCAGCTTGTTTTTCGATCCATTTCAAATCGAGCAAGTGTGACTTGATTCGCTGATTGGATTTGTCGCGACCGCTGAAATCGGCAATGAACAAGTCTTGCGGGTAGCCGCATTTCTCCACAATGATGCGACGCAGTTCACGTTCTTTCTTTCTAACGTCATCCACATGGCCGCGCACCATGTCGCACAGCTTCTCAATGGTCTTGGCTGTAAAGCGGATGGTCATCAGTTCTTCAGACAAAGCGGCCTGTGCCTTTTGGTAGGCGGGTGTGCCCCAACCTTCTTTGTCATAAATCTTATGCACTGTTTCGAAAAGTTCGGTGATGCGATCAAAACGTTCGAGGGCCTGGTTTTTCAACTCTTCCAGTTTCTTGGTCAAGGCCTTTGAGCCGCCCTTGCCGTCGTCGTCATCAGACTCATCAAATTCGTCAAAATCTTCTTCGGCCACATAGTCATCGGCCTCGTTGATATTGGAGAAGCCGTCCACCACAGTGGAGATGACGATCTTTCCTTCACGAATCTCATTGGCCAGGCGCAAGATTTCGGAGATGGTGGCAGGCGATGCACTGATCGCTGTCATCATGTTCATTAATCCGCCTTCAATGCGCTTGGCGATTTCAATTTCACCTTCACGCGTCAGCAATTCAACAGTGCCCATCTCACGCATGTACATGCGCACAGGATCGGTGGTACGACCAAATTCGCTGTCCACGGTAGACAAGGCAGCCTCCGCTGCTTCTTCCGCTTCCTCTTCAGTGGAGCCGGTAGGGGCGTTGTCTGTGATGATGAGGCTTTCGGCATCGGGTGTTTGTTCGTAAACAGCCACGCCCAAATCGTTGAGAGTGGCAATGACCACTTCAAGGGTTTCGGCATCAACCAGCTTGTCGGGCAAGTGGTCAGAAATTTCGCCGTGGGTCAGATAGCCACGCGTTTTGCCCAGCTTGATCAAGGCCTTTAGGCGTTGACGGCGTTTGGCCATGTCTTCTTCAGACAAAACGGTTTCATCTAAACCAAATTCTTTCATCAAGGCCCGTTCTTTGGCCTTGCTGATTTTCATGCGCAGGGGTTTGACTTTCTCGGTCGTTTCTGCAACGGGCTCACCCACCAAATCGTCTTCTATGTCGCTAAGGTCTGCGTCTTCTGGCAAGGGTGTCGCTGCTTTGGGCTTGCGTCCGCGCTTGGCCGATGCGGCCGTCTCTGAGACCACTGGGGGCGTTGTTTTGACAGATTTTGTGGCGGGCGCTTTAGGCTTGAGCGCAGGCGCGATTGTTTTTTGATCGTTTGCTTTGACGGGAACTGCTTTTTTTGATGCGGGCACTGAACTGACTTTCTGTGCCGGTGCAAGGGCTTTGCCTGTGGTTTTGGTCGTTGTTTTGACCGCAGTTTTAACCACGGTTTTGGCAGTCGTCTTGAGCGGCGCCTTGGGCGGCACTTTTGCAACGACTTTTGCAACGACTTTGGCGCTTGGCTTGGCTTTCACCGGACTTGTTTTGGCGTTGGCCTTGAGCGCTGGTTTGGCAGCGGGCTTTGCAATTTGCTTTGCGCTAGGCTTGGCAACCGGCTTGGAACTTGGTTGAGGACTGGTCTTGGCTTTTGTTTTTGCCACAGGTTTTGCGACAGGTTTAACAACAGATTTAACAACAGGCTTTGACAAAGTTTTTTGAACGGGTTTGGCCGAAGCTTTGGCCAAGGTTTTAGCAGCGGGCTTGGCCACGACTTTGCCAACAGGCTTCAAGGATTTCTTTGCGCCAGACTTGGCTTGTGCTTTAACGGGCTTCTTCGGTTTTTGAGCGGGCATGATGAACCTCAATACTTCAAACTGACTTGGAAACAAACGCTGCGCCACAAATTCTGGCGCGAGATGAAATGCAAAAAAACACCTGAAACAGGTATTTAAAAATGCAAGGGCTTAGAGGCAAGATGTCTGGGCGAACATTTGGAGTGCAGTCCTTGCGGTGATGAGGCCTTCCCTTAGGGGGAGTCGCGCTGTGGCGTTGGCCGGGTCCGGAGGTGCTGCTGTCGCTCTTGCCTGAGCGTTGGATTATACCCAGTCAGGGTAAAGAGATCAAGATTTTTTTTCTGTTTCCATGAAGGCTCTTCGCCTCAAATGAAGTTCTCGCCATCGCAGAAGTGCTTCAGGGTCTTGGCTCAACTCGGCAACTTTCAAGGCCTCGGTTTCCATCGATTTAAGTCGATCGATGTGCATCAGGTTCAAAAGGAGGCGAAGCTCTAAATGGGCCTCGCCAGGCTCTGCGTCTGAATTTGCTTCAGGATTGGCGGGCATGTGCGAGCCCATCAACTTGGTCGCAAGGGGTTCCATGGCCAAGCCCTTGATATCAGATTGGAGCGTACCCCAAGCCAAGGGACCATGGTCGTGGAATTGACTTTCTAGCCAGCGAATTAAAGCGCCATGTTGTCCGGTCAGCTCGCTCAACAAGACTTGATCCTCTGGTGTCAGGCTTTCCCAGAGGGTCATGCTTGAAAGCAAAAGGCGAATTGCATGATCCGGCCTGCTGGCGGGTTGGGCTCTGGGGCCAAGGCTTTCAAAATGGGGTGCATGCGCTGCATCAATTAGCCGCCATTTGCCGCTGCCATCCTTCTGCCAAGACTTTCCGTCGGGACGGGCTCGACCACGGGCCATGGGGTAGGTACGAACTGGGGTGGCTTGAAATGGTGAGGACATACCTTCCGGGTCAAAGGCTGCACTTTGTGAAGCGGCTTGAAGCCTTGCGTCGGCGGCGCCCATCCACAGGCCGGCAAGCTCGGCGGGGTCCAATTGAATCAATTGGGCCAACTCGGCCAACAACTGTCGCTTCAAAGCGCCATCGGGCAGGGCTCGCCATAGCGGGCTGGCGTTGCTAGAGAGGCGGGCTCGGCCTTCTGCCGACTGCATCTCGCAGCCCTCTGAGGCCACTTCGATTAAAAACTTGGACAAGGGCATGGCCGCTGCCACGGCAGCTGAAAAGGCCTCCGACCCTAACTCTCGAATGTAGCTGTCGGGGTCGTGCTCTTGGGGCAGAAAAAGAAACTTGATGCTTCGAACATCCGTTGCATAACTGAGCGCGCCATCGAGCGCCTTTCTGGCCGCTCGACGGCCTGCGTTGTCGCCATCAAAGCCAAACACCACCGAGTCGGTAAATCTAAACAGCTTCTGAACATGATCGTGTGTGCAAGCTGTACCCAGGGTGGCCACAGCATTGGGAAATCCCCATTGGGCCAAAGCCACCACGTCCATATAGCCCTCTGTCACCAGCACATAGCCTGCGCTGTGAATGCTGTCGCGGGCCTCAAACAAGCCATACAACTCGCGACCTTTGTGAAAGAGGGGTGTTTCGGGCGAGTTTAAATATTTGGGTGTGCCAGTGCCTAGCACACGGCCGCCAAAGCCAATGCAATCTCCCTTGACGTTGCGAATGGGAAACATGATGCGGTCACGAAATCGGTCGTATCGTTTGCCATCCTCTTCGTTCACAATGACCAAGCCACTTTCTGCCAAATGCGGGTCGTCATAGTCGGGAAAGACGCTGGCCAGACTGCGCCAGCCTTCGGGCGAGTAGCCCAAGCCAAATCGCTTGGCAATTTGGCCCGACAATCCGCGTCCTTTTAAATACTCAACGGCTTTGGGCGTGCTTTTTAAATGCTGGCGATAGCTTTCCCCCGCTTTTTCAAGCACGTCAGCCAAGGTGTTTTGTTTTTGTTTTTGTTCAGCGGCCTTTGCGCGGTCTTGGGGGGACAGGTCGTCTTCTGGCACCGTCATGCCCGTTTGTTGTGCCAAGTCTTTGACGGCCTCTATGAAGGTCATGCCTGCATGGTCCATGAGAAAACCAAGGGCATTGCCATTTTTCCCGCAACCAAAGCAATGGAAAAATTGTTTAGTGGGGCTGACCGTGAAGCTGGGTGATTTTTCGCCGTGGAAGGGGCAAAGCCCCATCAAGTTGGCGCCGCCTTTTTTGAGCTGCACATAACGGCCCACCACCTCCACCACATCAACGCGGGAAAGAAGCTCTTGAATGAAAGACTGAGGAATTGCCACCGCGCTATTTTCGCCCAAGTTTGACAATGCATGGTCAAAAAAAAACCCTGCATCGCAGGGCCTTGGAAAATTTGAAAAATTAAGCGGCTTTCTTTTTAGCCTTGCTCTTTTTTTTCTTGGCAGTTTTTTTGCTGGCTTTGGGCGCATCAGCTGAAGCCTTGGTCGCCGGGCTTGCAGCCGCTGCTGGTGCCGGCTGCGCTGGCTGAGTTTGGGCAGGCGCCGCAGGCACCACGGGGGCTGAAGGGGCTGCTGTTTGAGCCATGGAGACTAAGGCCAAGGTGCTCAAGACACCCGTCACAATAAGTTTGTACATAGAGATTCTTTCAATAAAAATACAAGCCTAGGATACATCCAAAGTGGCCTTCAATTAAATACTGTCAATCAATATTGAAAGCGTGAACGCCAAAGTGGCCAGATGTTTTGTCTGAAAAATAAAGTTTCAAAGTTTCCTGAACAGTTCTAAATGCCAGCTCGTCCCAAGGAATTTCGGATTCCAAAAACATTTTGGCTTCCTGCGTTTCAAAGCCTGGGTTGAAATCATCATTGATCAATTCGGCCAAGTAATAAAGGTGAACTTGCCCCACCCTTGGCACGCTCATGACCGTCAATAAGTTACCCATGCTGAAGTTGGCACCGGCCTCCTCCATGGTTTCGCGGGCAGCACCCTCGGCCGTGCTTTCACCCAACTCCATAAAGCCGGCAGGCAAGGTCCATTTGCCTTTTCGCGGTTCGATGTTTCTTTTGCAAAGCAACACGCGCTCACCCAAATAAGGCACGGTGCCCACCACATTGAGCGGGTTTTCGTAGTGCACCAAATGACATTGGGTGCAGACTGCGCGCTTTTTGGTGTCGCCATCATCTGGCAGGCGATAAAGCACTGCCGAGCCACAATCTCGGCAGTGTTTAATCAGTGGGCGCGAATAACTCAAAAGAATGAAAGTTTATTTGGATGGACCCACTTTAACAGTCAGCGATCCCAAACCAGCGATGCTGCCCACCAAAGTGTCACCCGTGACCACTGCGGCCACACCTTCTGGCGTGCCCGTGTAAATCAAATCGCCGGGCTGCAATTCCCATGCGGCAGATAAATGCTCAATGGTTTCAGCCACGTTCCAAATGAGTTTGGACACATTGCTGCGCTGGCGCATTGCGCCATTCACCAACAAGTCAAAATCTGCTTGATTGACGTTGCCTGCTTTGCCAATGGGCGTGATGGGACCCATGGGTGCAGACTCATCAAAGGCTTTGCCAATGCACCATGGGCGACCGAGTTTTTTCATTTCGTTTTGAAGGTCGCGTCGTGTCATGTCCAAACCCACCGCATAGCCAAAGATGTGCTTTTCAGCGTCGGCGGCTTTGATGTTTCGGCCGCCAACACCAATGGCCACCACCAATTCAATTTCATGGTGCAAATTTTGGGTCAAGCTGGGGTAGGCCATCTGACCTGTCTCGCCGTCATCCACAACCACCAATGCATCAGTGGGTTTCATGAAAAAGAAGGGTGGTTCACGACCCGTGAAACCCATTTCCTTGGCGTGCTCTTCGTAGTTGCGTCCCACGCAATAAATGCGTCGAACGGGAAAGCGCTCGGCTTGTCCCAATATGGACACGGAAGGCGCGGGCTTAGCGGGAAAAACGAAACTCATAGAAACCTTTCAGGCGAATAATTCAGTATGGATGTGGGTTGGATGTGCACATGCTTTTGGTAAGTATACTTATTAACAACGACATTTTTTCTTTCGACACCGACTCTGATTTCTCAACACGATGCAAAGTTTTGATTTTGCCCAAGCACCAGGTCATTTGGTTCGACGGGCCCAGCAAATCGCGGTGGCTTTGTTCATGGCTGAATTGGGCGCTGAAGACGTGACCCCCGTTCAATTTGCATTGTTGAATGCGGTCATGGACACCCCAGGCGGCGATCAAATTACATTGGCAGGCCGGGTGGCATTTGATGCGGCCACTTCAGGGGCCGTGATTGGTCGGCTGGAGGCGAAGGGCTGGATTCAACGTGAAGCCGACCCCTTAGATCGACGAAGAAAGTTGCTGTGGCTCACACCTTCGGGCCAAGAAGCCACTTTGCGAATGAAGCAAGCGGTCGAGCGAGTCCAAAACAAATTACTCCACCCGCTCAACGCCAGAGAGGCCGAGGTGTTTGTCAGCTTGCTTTCCAAGTTGGTGGCGGCTCATGAGAACCCTTGAGCCCTTGACCTTTAAATTCTGCGTTGCCGTGCCACCCACAGCACCAAAGTGACAAAAGCCAAACTCACTATGACAAGCGCCGCGCTGCTGGCAGCCCAAAAAGTAGACACCTCTGGCTTGGCTGGCCATGAAAGCAGGCCTCCATAAGCCCAAACACAGGCCCCATAAAGCCCCACGCCCCACAGCATCACGCTGTAAATGATCAAGGGCAACAAGGTGATGCGATAGCACCGCAAAATAAAGGCGCAGACTGCTTGCAGGGCGTCCACCAAGTGATAAAGCGCAACCCAACCTAAAACGGTGGCAGCGGCCAGCGATACGGCAAGGTCAGTCGAAAACCAAGATGCCAAAATGTTTTTGAAAATGGCCAGGCTGGCGCTGCAGAAAATGGCCAAGAGCAAAGCCAGTTTGAGACCGGTATGGGCCGCTTGCTGTGCACGTCTGGGTTCATTTGCGCCAAGCCAGAAACCCACTCTGCTGCTGCAAGCAATGCCCAATGCCAGTGGCACCATGTAAAGCACGGTGGCCACACTGGTGGCTATTTGATGGCTGGCAGCAGCGACCAAGCCTTGTCTAGAAATGAACAGGGCCATCATGGTGAATGCCGTGACTTCCACCATCAAGGACAAGGCAGACGGAATGCCCAGGCGCAAGAAATTTTTCAGGGTCTGAAAATGAGGGGCTTCTAAGGGGTGCCAAATTTCAAATTCTTGGTACACCGTTCGAATTCTTAACAAACAAATGCTCATGCCCATGAGCCACAGGTTGACCAGCAAAGTGGCCCATGCACAACCCACCACCCCTTGCGCTTGAAGCCCCAAACCACCCAATGTGAACCAAAGTGACAAGGGCACCTTCATGATCAATGCTGCCAATTGAAGGCCCGTGATCCACATGGGCATGCCCAAGCTTTGGTTCAGAGTGGCAAACATTCGAAACAACAAGGATGGGCCTACCGCGATGGCCAAAATGCGCAGGTAAGCTCGAACGTCGTCTTGTAATTCAACAGGCACTTGGGTGTGCGCAAGCCAAGGGTCTGGGAACAACAAAGCCAAGGTGCCCAACACACTCACCACCAAACAAAGGTACAAGGCTTGGCGCACCGATTGACCTAGCGCGGCCTTTGCGCCTGCGCCTCGAAGCTCAGACCACACTGGCAACAGCGCTTGAATCAAACCATTCAAAGCCACATAGACGCTGATGTAAATGGCCGACCCCACTGAAAGCGCCGCCAGTGCAGAGGTGCTGAATTGACCTGCAATGAAGGTGTCTGCAATGCCAAATGCCATGACCGCCAATTGACCAATTAACACGGTCGAGGCATGCCGAAGGAGGGTGCGCGCTTCAAACATTCAGGGGGTCAGGGCAAGGCATGGCGTCGATACAAAACGATGTTCTCGTTGTTGTCAGAGGGCCGTTTGACCGTGGCGTGTAGGGTCCAAGCGCTCATGTCAACTTGCTTGGGCAAGGCATCCAATGCTTGGGTGTCCACCATCAGCCAAGCGCATTGTGCATCGCTTGTTTTGTCTTGTTGGGTGGTGGGTGCTGGGATGAGTTTTAAATGGCCATGAAATTCGAATGCGGCGCCTTGTGCACGCCGGAGTCCAAAATAATGAACGCAATTTGTCTCGCCCATGAGGCTCAGAACCTTGCCCACCAAGGGGGCATAGCTTCGACCAAAATCGAGCAATGGCAACCACAGCGTCATGATCAATAACCAACACAAGGTGGCGCCTCCTGCAGGCAAGGCCATGCTCTTCCAAAGTGCCGGCCGATGTCTGCCTGCGCGCCACTTGACCAAATAGCCCCAAGCCACCGTGGCCAACAAGGCGAAGCCGCAAAGCAATCCTGAAAACGTCGCCGTAAATCCAGGGGCAATTCTGGCCACGTTGACGGCGGGTTGGGCGGGCCATCCTGTTTGCATTGAAAGCCACACCACCCAAATAATGACTGCACAGGTGGTGAAAAAAAGCAAGGTAAACCATTCGATCAAGGCACTCACACTTCGCTTCAGGGTGGGCAATGCAAAGGCCGCTAAAGCAGCCATGGCCGGCAATGAGAGAAGCAAGGCGCGATCACTCAAGCCCGACAGCCAAGTGGTTGCAATGGCCACCAAGGTAAACGCAATCGGCAAGGACAAATGCAAGTTGTCGGACATCCGCTTGAGTTGATGACGCCAGCGCCAAAGGGTCCAAATTGACAATGGCCAAGCTGGCCAAGTGAACCACAACAACAAACGTGCCATGGCGTCAAAATCAAATAACCTGGCATAGGCCACGCGCCACCGCCACAGCCCCAAAGCGCTCACAAGGGCTGCCGTCATCAAGCAAGCCAGAAGCAGCCATGCCACATCCAAGCGCTTCAACCGGACGGCGTTTGAAGGGTTTGACTGAAAAGCAATCAAAAGAGCGCCACCCCCACCTAGGATCATGGCCAAGGCAGGCGCGCCCGACAAAGCCAATCCCAAAATGGCCAAGCCCCCGCTCATCAGTGCCCTGATTCTTTTGCGAGTGAGGTTGGCGAGTGCGCAAAATAGAACGGCACTGAAACACAATTGGGCCATTGCTGGCGTGGTTTCGTGCGACAAACGTGCCAAACCCAAGCATGCCAAAAAGGCCAACAAGCCACCATCGGCTACTGCGCGGGCGTAATCGGCTGGCCTGGCTTCACCCCCAAATGCAAAAGCCAAAGGTTGGGCCGCAGGTGTTCGGGCCAAGGCATAGACCGCATACCAAGTTGCAAACAGTGTGAGCCCGAGAAGTGCGACGAAAGGAATTCGGGCTGCGAGATCGGCGGGCAACACATTTGAAAAAATTTGAATGGCCCAAGCCCCAAGCCAATAGGGGATCAGAGCGCCTTGAGGCTCCACTTGCCCCAGTAGACTTGGCTGTAGCCAAGAGACAGACTCAGGCCCCAATGCTTGCGCCAAATGCAGCATGTACCCAAAAGACTCCATGTCTTCGGACTTCCAAGGGGTGCGGCCAAAAAAACCAGGCACAACATAAGCCAAGCAAAGCGCCAGAAGCACCCACCGAGGCAGACGCCTGACGGCACTTTGCGCCACGATGGCTGGATTGGCAGTGCTTGCTGAAGAAGAGGTGTTCACAACTCGATCGGTGAATGTGAAGGGTCAAAAAAATAAGGGCAGGCCGGTGACCCGGTCTGCCCTGATATTGTCGATGTAAAAATTACTTAACGACAGGCGTTTTGCCAAAACGGTTGCGGAATTTCTCAACGCGTCCACCCATGTTGTCCACAGATTTTTGAGTGCCTGTGTAGAAAGGGTGTGATTCGCTGGAGGTGTCCAATTTGAACAAAGGCAACTCGCGGCCGTCGTCCATTTTCACCATCTCTTTGGCATTGACGCAAGAACGTGTGACGAACTTGAAGCCGTTAGACAGGTCCAAGAAGCAAACTTCTCGGTAGTTGGGGTGAATGCCTTCTTTCATGATCTTTTCCTTGAGTTCAGATGCGATAGCCGCTCTTGAACAATTTCAGAGTACTTTTCGCTAAGCACAATATTATGGCATGAAATCATGGGCTTGCAATCTTTTGATGCCCCATGGAGCCCTCTTGAAAGCTAAAAAAGTTAGCCGCCGCGTCGCATCATGTCAAAGAATTCGACATTGCTCTTGGTGGCTTTCATGCTTTTGAGAACCATTTCCATGGCCTCAATCTCATCCATGTTGTACATGAACTGGCGCAAGATGCGGGTTTTTTGCAACACTTCGGGCTGCAGCAACAACTCTTCACGACGTGTACCACTGCGGTTCAAGTTGATGGCTGGGAACACGCGTTTTTCGTACAAGCGGCGCTCCAAATGAATTTCGCAATTGCCCGTGCCTTTGAACTCTTCAAAGATGACCTCGTCCATGCGGCTACCGGTATCGACCAAAGCTGTGGCAATGATGGTCAGGCTGCCGCCTTCTTCCACATTGCGAGCCGCGCCGAAAAAGCGCTTGGGTCGTTGCAGGGCATTGGAATCGACACCGCCTGTTAAGACTTTGCCAGAACTGGGCACCACGTTGTTGTAGGCGCGGGCCAAACGGGTGAGGGAGTCGAGCAAGATCACCACATCTTTTTTGAGTTCGACCAAACGCTTGGCCCGTTCGATGACCATCTCGGCCACATGCACGTGCCTTGCCGCAGGCTCATCAAAGGTGGATGCAATCACTTCACCGCGCACAGTGCGTTGCATTTCGGTCACCTCTTCAGGGCGCTCGTCTACCAACAAAACCATGAGGTGAACGTCGGGATTGTTGGCGGTGATGGCATGTGCAATGTGCTGCATCATGACGGTCTTGCCTGATTTGGGTTGCGCCACAATCAAGGCGCGCTGGCCTTTGCCGATGGGGGCAATGATGTCGATCACGCGGCTGGTGATGTTTTCGTCGGCCTTGATGTCGCGCTCAAGGTGCATTTGGACGTTGGGGAACAAAGGCGTCAAGTTTTCAAACATGATCTTGTGCTTGTTGTTCTCTGGCAAATCGCCATTGACCTTGTCAAGCTTGGTAAGGGCAAAGTAGCGCTCGCCGTCTTTGGGAATGCGAACTTCGCCTTCGATCATGTCGCCGGTGTGCAAGTTGAATCTGCGCACTTGGCTGGGGCTGATGTAAATGTCATCTGTGCTGGCGGTGTAGCTGGTGTCGGGACTGCGCAAGAAACCAAAGCCATCGGGCAATATTTCCAACACGCCATCGGCAAACACTTGCTCACCTGCACGGGCTCGTTTTTTGATGATGGCAAACATCAACTCTTGTTTGCGCATGCGTCCCGTGTTTTCAATTTCAAGCTCGTCGGCTTGCTTGAGGACTTCAGACACATGCAGTGCCTTGAGTTCATTTAAGTGCATGGATTTACCTGCGTAGCGCAACCCAATAGGGCTGATGAAAAAAATGGGGGGGGAGGAAAAGAAATACGGGATTTCAAGGATCTAGAAACCAAAGCCAGAAAGCGACCACCCAAAAAATGCCAGGACGGAAGGGGCTTTGAAGAATTTCTAACTTGAAACCGCGTTGAACCCTTTTGAAGATCAACGAGGCGGATTATGACAGGAAATGATGGCGCTTCGCAACACCCCATTCGGGGGCGCCTGCGAGCATGAAAAATCAGGCCAATTGCTGGTCGATGAAAGCCGTCAATTGGGATTTACTGAGGGCGCCCACTTTGGTGGCCGCCAATTGGCCATCTTTGAAGATCATCAGGGTGGGGATGCCGCGGATGCCATATTTGGCAGGAACGTCGCGATTTTCATCGACATTCATTTTGGTTATTTGCAATTTACCCTCATAGCCGGCAGCCACTTCGTCCAAAATAGGTGCAATCATTTTGCAGGGGCCGCACCACTCAGCCCAAAAGTCGACAATGACGGGCTTGTTGGCTTGTAAGACGTCGGTGTCAAAAGTGGCATCGGAGGTGTGTTTGATCAGATCGCTGGCCATGGTCTTATCCTTGTAATGTTTGATTTGCAGCTCAATGTTGTCTGTAAACTTTTGCTATTTTGACAGAAACCCAAGCCCTGCTTTGTCATCAGGTCAACATCCATTCATGTTCAGTTCTGCAGCACACTCACCCGTACCTTGCCATGCAAGCTAAGCCCCCTGTGATCGAGGTGGCCATTGTGGGTGCCGGCCCAGCGGGCTTGATGGCGGCTGAAGTGTTGTCTAGCATGGGGCATGAGGTTCATGTGATGGATGCCATGCCCTCTGTGGGGCGCAAGTTTTTGTTGGCGGGTCGGGGTGGTTTAAACCTGACGCATTCTGAAGCTTTTGCAAAGTTTGCCAACCGCTTTGGCGCGGCCAATGTCCACTTATTCGAGCCGCTCACCTCATGGGGCCCCAATGAGCTTTGTCAGTGGGCTGAAGGCTTAGGTGTTGAAACCTTTGTGGGTACCTCAGGCCGAGTGTTCCCTAGGGAAATGAAAGCAGCACCCTTGCTCAGGGCTTGGTTGCAGCGGCTGCGTCATCCCGCCTCGGGTGTGCCTGTGCAGCTGCACATGCGGCACCGTTTGATGGGCATGCAGGCATTGGACGCTGCGAATGCCAGTCAAGCGCGTATGGCGCTGAGCTTTGAGGTCACCGACTTGTCAAACCCTCTGCCGCAAACACAAACGGTTCTGGCCAAGTCGGTGGTCTTGGCCTTGGGCGGCGCCAGTTGGGCGCGCTTGGGATCTGATGGCAAATGGGTGCAGTGGCTGCAGGCCAAGGGCGTCAGCATCAGCCCTCTGCAAGCGGCCAATTGCGGCTTTGATGTGGCCGGCAGAACTGGTCAGGGTTGGACGCCTTATTTCAAAGACAAATTTGCGGGTCACCCCCTCAAGTCGATCTCCATTTCTTGGACGGCTGTGAGCGGTGAAAGGCATCAAAAACAGGGTGAATTTGTAGCCACCGACTATGGGGTCGAGGGCAGCTTGGTGTATGCCGCTTCTGCAGACTTGAGAGAGTCGATCAACGCCCAGGGTTCAGCAGAATTGACACTTGATCTGATGCCCGACAAAACGCTGGCGCAGGTGTTGCAAGAGATATCCCACCCCCGTGGTTCTCGCAGCATGGCTTCTCACCTGAAGAGTCGACTTGGATTGCAAGGTGTCAAAATGGGATTGCTGCACGAATTGTTGGCCCCAGACTTATGGCAAAGCCCTGCAGCTTTGGCCAAAGCCATCAAAGGCTTGGAGGTCAAGTTGATGTCAACACGGCCCATTGATGAAGCCATCAGCACGGCGGGGGGGGTTGCTTGGGATAGCCTCAAAGCGTCCTTGCAAACCAAAGCATTGCCAGGCGTGTTTTGTGCTGGAGAAATGTTGGATTGGGAAGCACCCACGGGAGGCTATCTGCTGACAGCTTGCATGGCCACAGGGCGGCAAGCCGCTTTGGGTGTGCATCAACTGCTGAATGTTGCGCTTGGCCAACATGCAGCTACAAAAGGTGACGAGCCTTGACCCCGGCACTGGCTCTACAGTTAGAGCTGCTTGGTTCCCCACCTGACTCGGTTGGCCGCTTTACCATGCGGGAAGGCCCGTCGGGGCTTATTGTAAGACACCGATAGAATCAGCACATGTCTTATTTAGTTTTGGCGCGCAAATACCGTCCTCGCAACTTCACTGAAATGGTGGGGCAGCCGCACGTGGTACAAGCCCTGACCAATGCGCTGGTACAGCAACGCTTGCACCATGCCTACCTGTTCACGGGCACACGAGGCGTCGGCAAAACAACGGTCTCGCGTATTTTGGCCAAATCCCTCAATTGCCAAGGTGTCGACGGTCAAGGCGGCATCACTGCTGAGCCTTGTGGTGTTTGCCAAGCTTGTAAAGACATCGATTCGGGTCGCTTTGTCGATTACACCGAGCTCGATGCCGCATCGAACCGCGGTGTAGACGAAGTTCAAAGTTTGTTAGAACAAGCTGTTTACAAACCTGTCCAAGGTCGCTTCAAGGTGTTCATGATCGACGAGGTTCACATGCTCACCAACACGGCGTTCAATGCCATGCTGAAGACTTTGGAAGAGCCGCCCGAATACCTCAAGTTTGTACTGGCCACCACCGACCCTCAAAAGGTGCCCGTCACGGTGCTCTCAAGATGTCTCCAATTTAACCTTCGGCCCATGGCGCCTGAAACAGTGTTTGAGCATCTCACCCAAGTGCTTCAGAAAGAAAACTTGGTGGCCGATCCCATGGCCCTCAAACTGTTAGCGCGTGCAGCGCGGGGATCAATGCGCGACGCCCTCAGCCTCACCGATCAGGCCATTGCCTTTGGCAGTGGTCAATTGCAAGAAGCCACGGTTCGCCTGATGTTGGGCAGTGTTGACACCAGCCATGTCTTGGGCTTCATTGATGCTTTGGCCCGTGGCAACGGTGCCGATGTGGTGGCCATTGCTGAAACCTTGCGCTTCAATGGTTTGTCGGCCGCCACAGCATTGGAAGACATGGCCATGGTGCTGCAGCGCATGGCTGTTCTTCAAGCAGTGCCTGGGTCCGCAGAAAACTCGGAAGATCCTGATCATTTAGAGTTGCGCAGATTAGCGCAGATCCTGCCTGCCGATGAAACCCAATTGCTCTACAGCATCTGTTTGCATGGCCGCGCAGAGCTGGGGTTGGCCCCCGATGAATACGCGGGGCTCACCATGGTGCTCTTGAGGTTGTTGGCATTCAAGCCAGCATCTTCCTCGATACCTCAAGGCGAAACGCCTTCGGCTCAAAAAAAAACTCTAACAGCGGCTCAAACTGAGCCAGCCAAACCCGCTGAGGCCCTTGCTGCTGCCAAACAGGCGGTGCCTGCAGACATACCGCCACGAATTCAAGTTAAAACCTTGCCTGTGCGCGAAGCCTCTGAGCCCTCAGTCAAAACCACCCCTCGAACCCTGGTTCAAACAGAAGAGGGACACTTTTGGACAGAAACAGTTCGAGGTTTGGTCAAAGGGGACGCTATCGCGGCCTTGGTCAGAGAGCTGGCCCTTCAATCTCAACTGATCGCAAGAGATTCCGACCAATGGCACCTCCGAATCGAGAGCGAATCGCTCAATCAAGGCACGGCCCGAGAGCGGCTGCAAAGCGCTTTGAATGCGGTGGGTCACGCGGTTAAATTGGTGGTGGAAATTGGCAAAGTGTCTGACTCGCCGGCGCTGCGCAATGCTGCGGCACAATTGGAAAAACAGAAAGCTGCAGAAGATTTAATCCACTCTGATCCCTTGGTTCAAAGCATGATTGAAGACTTCGGCGCCAAAATTGTGCCTGGCAGTATCAAACTGATTTCATCCATTTCATGAAGGAAAAAAATGTTCAATAAAGGTCAACTCGCAGGTTTGATGAAACAAGCCCAAGCCATGCAAGACAACCTCAAGAAAGCCCAAGACGAATTGGCTTTTGTGGAAGTGGAGGGTGAGTCTGGCAGTGGTTTGGTCAAGGTGCTCATGACGTGCAAGCATGCCGTCAAACGCGTCACCATCGACCCCAGTTTGTTGGCCGACGACAAAGACATGTTGGAAGATTTGGTCGCAGCCGCTTTTAACGATGCCGTTCGCAAAGCTGAAGAGGTGTCGCAACAAAAAATGGGTAAATTGACCGCAGGTTTGCCACCTGGCATGAAGTTGCCTTTTTAAGCATGCAAAAACCAACACCTCACGCCCTTGACGCGCTGATCCAGGCGCTGCGGGTGTTGCCCGGCGTGGGTGCCAAATCGGCCTCGCGCATGGCTTTTCACCTCATGCAGCACGAGCGTGTGGCTGCCGTCCAATTGGCCAGAGCACTTGAGCATGCTTGCGAGAATGTGAAGCACTGTGCCACATGCCACACGCTCACAGAAACCGATATGTGTGCACTCTGCACCAACCCAGAGCGCGATCGCTCACAGCTGTGCGTGGTTGAAACACCGGCCGACCAGGCAGCCATTGAACGAACTTCTGGCTTTAAGGGCCTTTACTTTGTGCTGATGGGCAAATTAAGCCCACTCGATGGCATTGGCCCGCATGATTTGGGTTTTGCAAAATTATCAGAACGTTGCAATGACCCTCCTTTGCAAGAAGTGATTTTGGCAACCAACTTTACTGGTGAAGGCGAAGCCACAGCGCATGTCATTGCCGAGATGCTCAAAAAACGCGGGCTGCGAGTGACACGCCTAGCGCGCGGCGTACCAGCCGGAAGTGAGTTGGAATATGTTGATTTGGGCACCATTGCCCATGCCTTGGCAGACAGGCACTGACGCCCCCTGGCTGTTGACTGTGTGCCATGTCCACTCAGGATGTGGCTTTGACGGGGTTTTGCTTCTTAGGTTTTGAATTGGCGGAGGCCGTGACCTTGCCTTGCACAGGCGATTTTTTTGCGGTGCTTTTTTGACTGGTGCGAGCAGGACTCGGTTTCTTTTTGGCAGTGACTTTGCTGCCCTTAGAACTGGCCGTGGTGGGTACCCAAATGGCAATCGACTGGCCAGGTTTGAGGTTGACCGGCATTTTTAATTTGTTCCAAGCCGCAATGTTTTGAGGCGTGACGTCATGACGATGGGCCAAGCTTGCCAAGGTTTCACCCTTGGCCACTTTCACCAAAATTTTTCGCAACACAATTTCTGGCGAAAACGAAATTTGGGCGTTGTCGGCCAAGTGCTCGGTCACATCGGAATCCATTGCACCCTGCCTTGCGACCAGCAACGTAGAGCCTTGCTTGACCAACATGCCCAGTGGAATGGTGTTGACGCTTCGCAATTCGACCTCCGACATTTTGACCATCTTGCTGGCCTCTGAGGCCTTCATTGTTTTGGGAACGGTCCATGCTGTCCAACTGGCCAACGGTTTGTTGGCATGCTCTTCAAGGCGGAGTTGAAACCTTTGCGCGTTGTCCCATGGAAGCAGTATTTCTGGTGTGCCCGCGGCCAAAATAACCGGACGACTCATGGACGGATTGAGCGACTTGAAGTCGGCCAATGTGATGCCCGCAAAGCTGGCAGCCAGCTTCACATCAATGTCGCGCGTGATGCTGACCGATTTGAAGTAAGGATGGTTTTGAATGTAGGGCAGACGCGCATTGAAGTTTTCAGGTTGGGCAATGATGTTTTTGACCGCCTGCAGTTTGGGCACGTAGTATTTGGTTTCAAGGGGCATGTTCAGATCGGTGTAACTCAAACCCAAACCTGCCGCTTTGTTTTTGGCCAGCGCACGCCCCACGCTGCCTTCTCCCCAGTTGTAAGCGGCCAAAGCCAAGTGCCAGTCGCCAAACATGCCATAGAGTTTTTGCAAGTAATCCAAGGCTGCGCGAGTGGACTCCACAACCCCGCGCCGCTCATCCCGAAAAATGTTTTGCTTCAGATCAAAATACTTGCCAGTGGCAGGCATGAATTGCCACATTCCCGCAGCCTTGGCTGTTGAGACGGCCTCAGGATTGAAAGCCGATTCAATAAAAGGCAAGAGTGCCAATTCGGTTGGCATGTTTCGGCGCTCAAGTTCTTCAACAATGTGGAACAAATATTTGCGCGAACGCTCGGTCATGCGAATGATGTAGTCGGGGCGTGAGGCATACCACTCTTCTCGGTCTTTCACCAAATCGCTCTCTAGGTCTGGCATGGCAAACCCTTGACGAATGCGAACCCAAATGTCGGCGGGCGGTTCGTCCATCAATTCTGTTTTGGGCAAACTGACCTTGAAAGGAGTTGTCTTGGCTGGCGCGCTGTCGGTAGCCTGCAACACAGCCCCCATTGGATTTTTAAGATCGGTTGGCACCGTGTCCGCCAGCTTGGTATCAGCGGTGCTGACCGAGGGAGCCGGGGCAGAGGACCCCAAGGCAGATGGGGCAAGATGGCTACAGCCAGGCAGAACCAAAACCACCATGAGAGCCAGAGAGAGGGCCAGCAAGATCCTTCGTGGATGAAGGAATGCTGTAGAGCTAGAGGGAGGAGTGAGGCCAAAAGTGGTCATTTGAATTCGTTTTTCCACAACCTCAATTGACCAAAAATCTCGGCCTCTTGCAGGGATGTGTGAGGGGCAAACTTTTGAACGGCGTCAATGACGGTGGCTTGACGGGTTCGCAAGAAGGGGTTTATTTGACGTTCGGTGCCGAGCAAGGCAGGTAGTGTGGGCAAGCCCTCTGCTCTGAGCTTGTCGCAAGCAGTTTTGTAATCGTGCAAAGCCACATTCTGGGGCTCAACGGCCAAGGCAAATTTCAAATTGCTCAAAGTGTATTCGTGGGCGCAACAAACTCGGGTGGCAGAAGGCAGTTGGCTCAATTGGTCCAATGAATTGAGCATTTGCGCCGCGGTGCCTTCAAACAAACGGCCGCATCCCCCCGAAAACAAAGTGTCGCCACAGAACAGCAGAGGGGCTTGGTCGGAGGGTTCGGCAAAATAGGCAATGTGGCCCGCTGTATGGCCAGGCACATCCATGACCTTGAAGTTCAAACCGAGCCAAGCAATTTGATCGCCTTGGCCCAATCCCTCATATTCAATGGGCAATTGTTCTTGCGCGGGCCCATAAACCTTGGCCCCCCATTCTTTTTGCAGTGCCGCAACACCGCCCACATGATCGGCATGATGATGCGTGACTAAAATGCAATCCAAGGTGTGCCGGTTGGCCTTGAGCCATTGGTTCACAGGCAATGCATCCCCAGGATCGACCACCAAGGCACTGCCTTCGTGGCGCAATAGCCAAAAATAGTTGTCTGAGAATGCGGGCAATGGAATAAGGTTCATGACTCTGCCTATTATAGAAACCACTTCTGTGACGACATCATGGCGTCAGTGGTTAAGCACACCCGCAGGCTCCTATTTGTTGAGTTGGGAGCAATCCCAATTGGACACGCTGGTGGCCGATATTTTTGGCTACCACGCGCTTCAATTGGGGATGCCCGATTTATTGGCTCTCAGAGCCAATCGAATGCCTCATCAATGGACCGCCGTGTCAGACCTTGACGCCGAAGCCAGTGAATCGCCCCCCCAATTTGCCGCTCACAGCATTGCTTTACCCTTTCAGGCAGACAGTTTGGATTTGTTGGTATTGCCACACACCCTGGAATTGAGTCTGGATGCGCATGCCAGCCTGCGCGAGGCCGAAAGGGTGCTCATGCCTGAAGGACACTTGGTCATAGCGGGCATGAATCCCACCAGCTTTTTGGGCTGGCGACATCAAAGATCGAAGTGGTACCGTCGATGGGGCTTTGAAGATTTGGGCGCACCACCTTGTGAAGAAATGATTGGATATTGGCGCCTCAGAGACTGGCTCAGGCTGCTGGGTTTTGAGGTCAAGCTTAGCCAGTTTGGCTGCTGGCGACCCGTGATGGACCGGCCCCAGTGGTTTGAAAGATGGGCTTGGATGGAAAGACTGGGCGCCAGTGGCTGGCCCATTTTGGGCGGCGTGTATGTCATTGTGGCTGTTAAAAAAGTTCAGGGCGGACGATTGTTGGGGGCCACATGGAAGCGCAAACGGCCCCATGCCAAAGCGGCTGTCTCAGTGGCACAAAGCCATTCCAACGCGCAAGCTCACTTTGAATTGCCGCCTCTACCCCTTCAAAATAACAGTCAAACCATTCAGAAAGAGGGCTCGTGAACCACGTTGAGATTCATACCGATGGCGCTTGCAAAGGCAACCCCGGCCCTGGCGGTTGGGGTGCGTTGATGCGATCGGGCGACCATGCCCGAGAAATTTTTGGGGGTGAGTTAGAGACCACCAACAACCGCATGGAACTGACTGCCGTCATTGAGGCATTTCTGGCCTTGAAACGGCCTTGCAAAGTCACCTTGTACCTCGACAGCGAGTATGTGCGAAAAGGCATCACAGAATGGGTTCAGGGTTGGAAAGCCCGTGGCTGGCGCACAGCGGCCAAGCAGCCCGTCAAAAATGCAGACCTGTGGCAAAAATTAGACCAATTGTTGAGCCAATCTGGCCATCAGATTGAATGGCGATGGGTCAAGGGTCATGCCGGAGATCCTGGCAACGAAAGGGCGGACGCATTGGCCAACCTGGGGGTTGATCAGGTGTTGGGCCGCTGACGTTTTGAAAATTTCAAAGTAAAGCCACTGTAAAGCCAAGTCTCTAGGGAGACTCAAGTTTGGGGCATGAGCATTTTCAGGCACCTCAAGTTACCGATAACTGTTACATTTCAAGCTATTTTTTTAGTATCGAGCGGAATTTTGCATGGCTATGAAAAAACCTTATTTGCTGGTGGCGGTTCTGGGTCTGGTTGTCGCTGGAGGCGGTGCATGGTGGTTTCAAAACAAACCCACTTCCGCGCCCACTGAAGTTGTAGCGGTTTCTGCGCCAAGCAATGCGCCCACCTCAACCGCTGGCGCTGCAGCAGGTACAGGTGCGGGTGCGGGTGCGGGTGCGGGTGCAGGGGGTCCAGCCAAGCCAACCGCTGTAGAAGTTGCGCAAGTTGACAAGGCCAAATTGGTTGATGAAACCCAGTCGGTCGGAAGTTTGCGTTCCTTCCAAGGCATTGTTTTGCGCCCTGAAGTGGGGGGACGTGTCAGTCAAATTTTGTTCAAGGACGGGCAGCGCGTCAAGAAGGGTCAAACCTTGGTGCAATTTGACGATCAGTTGCCTGCTGCCCAATTGATGCAGGCCAAGGCCGAGCTCTCGATTGCACAAGCCAATCACACCCGCAACCAGGAATTGGTGTCGCAAAACTTCATCAGCAAGCGGTCCCTTGACGAAAGTGATGCCGCCTTGCAAGTTGCTTTGGCCAAATTGTCTTTGGCTCAAGCCACTCTCCAACGCTTGAAGGTGGTTGCCCCCTTTGACGGGGTCGCGGGCTTGCGCCAAATTAACGTGGGCGACTACCTCAAAGATGGCGCTGACATGGTCAACATTGAAGACATTGATGCGGTTTTGCTCGATTTCAGATTGTCTGAAAACTTCCAAGCCAGAATCAAACCAGGTCAAAAAGCCCAAGTGAGCTTTGATGCGTTGCCAGGCAAAAAATTCACGGCTGTGGTGCAAGCCATCGATCCCCTCATTGACGCCAACGGCCGGTCCGTGGGTGTGCGGGGTTGTATCGACAACCGCCAGCAGCAACTCAGACCCGGCATGTTTGCGCGGGTGAGTGCCGTGTTTGGTGAACGCATCGACGCCTTGGTCATACCTGAAGAAGCCATCGTGCCTCAAGGCGGTCGGACCTTTGTGGTCAAGGTGTCGCAGGGTGCCAACAAAGACGAGATTGTTTCTGAGCGCGTGACGGTCAAAATTGGACTTCGCCAGCCCGGCAAGGTTGAAATTCTAGAAGGCCTTTCTTTTGGCGATACCGTCGTGGTTGCGGGTCAACAGCGATTGCAAAAAGACGGCACTCTTTTGAGAATTGTGGAACCTGCCAAAGCACAAGGTCCTGGCGGCAATAAGCCTGGAGAGGCTGGCGCCGGAAAAGCAGGCGACAAACCAAGCGACAAAGCCACAGACAAAGCTGGCAACGGCAACAAGCCCAAGGGCAAAGATGGCGCCAACAACGCTGCGGCAGGTGACAACCCATGCCTGAGAGGCCTCAATGCTACTCGCTGAAACATCCATCCGGCGGCCGGTCTTTGCGACCGTGCTGTCGCTGCTCATCCTCTTGATTGGTGCGGTCAGTTTCAATCGATTGTCATTGCGTGAGTATCCAAAAATTGACGAACCCACAGTCACTGTGAGCGTCAAGTATCCCGGCGCTTCTGCAGAGGTGATTGAATCTCAGGTGACCAAGCCCTTGGAAGATTCCATTGCGGGCATTGATGCTGTCGACGTGATCACCTCCATCAGCCGCGCCGATCAATCGCAAATCACGGTGCGTTTCCGCTTGGAAAAAGATGCCGATACGGCGGCGGCCGAAGTGCGCGACAGAACGTCCCGCATACGTGGCCGTCTACCGCAAGCCATTGAAGAGCCCGTGATTGCCAAGGTGGAGGCCGATGCTTTCCCCGTCATTTGGCTGGCTTTTTCCAGCGACTCCCTGACCCCGCTTCAAATCAACGACTTGATCAATCGCGTGGTCAAGCCGCGCCTGCAAACTGTCACAGGTGTGGCCGATGTGCGCATTTATGGCGAACGTAAATATGCCATGCGTGTTTGGCTGGATGCAGAACGCATGGCGTCCTACAGACTCACCCCCCAAGATGTTGAAGACGCCATTCGGCGCAGCAACCTTGAATTGCCTGCAGGCCGCATTGAATCGCAGCAACGAGAATTCAGTGTGACCTCTCAGACCGATCTGATCAAGGCGGCCCAGTTTGGTGACATCACAATTCGCAACGTCAATGGCTTTCCCATCAAGATTCGCGATGTCGCCAAAATAGAAGAAGCTGCTGCCGACGAGCGTAGCCGTGTTCGCTTAAACGGCAAGTCGTCTATTTCTGCCGGTGTCATACGTCAGGCAACAGCCAATCCTTTAGAGCTGTCTAAAGGTGTTCGCGAGATGATTCCCAAGCTCCAACAAGACCTTTCCGGGGATATGTCGATCAGTGTGGCCAACGACAACTCGGTCTTCATCGACAAGTCGATCAAGAGTGTGTTCCAAACCATTTTGGAAGCAGTGGTTTTGGTGGCCCTGGTCATTTTTGTATTCCTGCGAACCTTGCGCGCCTCCATCATTCCCATCATCACCATTCCCGTGAGTTTGATTGGCACTTTTGCGGTGATGGCCTTGGCGGGTTTCACCATCAACACACTCACTTTGCTGGCGCTGGTGTTGGCCATTGGATTGGTGGTGGACGATGCCATTGTGATGCTTGAAAACATTTTCCGGCACATTGAAGAGGGGCTTGACCCATTTTCTGCCGCCATCAAAGGGGCCAAGGAAATTGGCTTTGCCATTGTGGCCATGTCGCTCACTTTGGCAGCGGTGTTTGCGCCTTTGGCATTCACACCTGGCCGCACCGGCAAATTGTTCAGTGAATTTGCGTTGGCCTTGGCTGGCGCGGTGCTGGTGTCGGGTCTGGTGGCGCTCACCCTGTCGCCCATGATGAGTTCCTTGTTGCTCAAGCACAACCCTAACCCCAATTGGTTTGACCGTTTCATGGAAACCGTGCTGACGGGTATTTCCAATGGCTATGAAAAGTTATTGGTACTCGTCCTTCGCAAAGCACGCTGGTTGGTGGTCTTGATCATGCTGTCTTGCGGGGTTGGAATTTTCTTGGTGTATCCCACCATGAAGCAAGAGTTGTCGCCACTAGAAGACCGCGGCACTATTTTGGCCACCATCACGGCCCCCGATGGCTCTACGTTGGACTACACCGACAAGTACGCCAAGGCCTTGGAAAAAATTGGCAGTGCTTACCCAGAGTTCGACCGTATTTTCGCCAACTTGGGCAACCCTACCGTGGCGCAAGGGACCGTCATTTACCGTGCAGTCGACTGGGATGAGCGCAAGCGCACCACCTTGGAAATTGCCCGTGAATTGCAAGGTAAATTTAACAGCATTGCGGGCATCAATTCTTTTCCCATCACACCGCCTTCATTGGGCCAAGGTTTCCGCGAGCGCCCCGTCAATTTTGTCATTCAAACCTCAGACAGTTATCAAAACCTGAACACCGTCACACGCCAGATGTTGGATGAAATTGCCAAGAATCCAGGCTTCATTGCCACCGATGTCGATTTGCGTTTGAACAAGCCCGAGTTGCGCATTGACATCGACCGCATCAAAGCCACAGAGCTGGGAGTGAGCGTCGATGTGGTGGCCAGGGCCGTAGAAACCATGTTGGGTGGGCGCGCGGTGACACGCTACAAACGTGATGCGGAACAATACGATGTGATTGTGCAAACCAAAGAGAGTGGCCGCGATACGCCCAGCGACATTGACAATATATATGTTCGCGGACGCAACGACAGCGTGATTCCTTTGTCAGCCTTGGTCAAAACCAGAGAAAGTGTTTCGCCCAGAGAGTTAAATCACTTTGGCCAACGCCGCTCAGTCACCATCACAGCCAACTTGGCGCCAGACTATGCCTTGGGTGACGCCCTCAAATTTTTAGACACCACAGCTGCAGGCATCCTCAAAACTGGCTACACCACAGAACTCAACGGCACCTCCAGAGAATTCCGAAACTCACAAGGCGCCTTGGTGATTGTGTTTGTGCTGGCCTTGTTCTTTATTTTCTTGGTGTTGGCTGCTCAATTTGAAAGTTTCATCGACCCCTTCGTCATCATGCTGTCTGTGCCGCTGTCCATGTTTGGTGCTTTGATGACGCTCAAATACACGGGTGGAACTCTCAACGTTTACTCTCAAATTGGATTGATCACCTTGGTGGGCTTGATCACCAAACACGGTATTTTGATTGTCGAATTTACCAACCAATTGCGTGAGCAAGGCATGGACACTTTCGACGCCATTGTGAAAGCCTCAGGCCAGCGTTTGCGTCCTATTCTCATGACCACAGGCGCCATGGTGTTGGGTGCTTTGCCACTTGCCTTGGCCAAAGGTGCTGGCGCTGAGAGCCGCATTCAAATTGGCTGGGTCATTGTGGGGGGCATGGCTTTTGGAACCCTTCTCACTGTCTTTGTGGTGCCCACCATGTACAGTTTGTTTGCCAGAAAAGCAGTGCCTGGACCCAACAAGAACGAAGCCCTGGACGCGCCTGAAACTGGGCACGCGCATTCCTAAGCTTCAAAGCAAAGTCAGAGCAACATCACGTCCACCCAATCGCCCACTTGCACGGTCGATTGGGCGTGATGCAACACCATCAGGCCATTGGCTTGCACCATAGAACGGAGCAAGCCTGAGCCTTGTGGGCCGGTGCTGATCACTTGCAAGTCGCCATCGGCATTGCGCGTGACCACCCCGCGCTGATATTCCGTGCGGCCTGGTTTTTTTCGAAGTAACTCTTGTGACCTTGCGCGAATATAGGGCTGTGGTGCTTCAGTGCAGCCCATCATTTGCAACAAGGCTGGTTTGACAAACGCCAAGAAGCTCACCATGACCGCAACTGGATTGCCGGGCAAGCCAAAGAGCATGGCCGTTTTTGCACCTCGCGTGAGTCGTCCCAATGCCAATGGACGCCCAGGTCGCATGGCCACGTTCAAAAATACCATGTCACCCAGTTCTCGCATCATGGATTTGGTGTGATCGGCATCGCCAGTGCTCACGCCGCCACTGGTGATGATTACATCAGCATGGTCTGCTGCTTGGACAAAGGCTTCTTTCAAAAGCTGCGGGTCATCGCGAACCACACCCAAATCAATCACCTCGCAGCCTAAATTTGAAAGCAAGCCAATGACGGTGTATCGGTTGCTGTCGTAGACAGCGCCTTCGCGGGGAGCGTCACCCAGACTCAAAATCTCATTGCCTGTTGAAAAATAGGCCACCTTCAATGGGCGATAAACGCGAACCACGGATTGCCCCAAACTGGCCAACAAACCGGCTGCTGCGGGCGTGATGCGAGTGCCTTTTTGAAGAGCAACCTGACCTTTTTGGAGATCTTCACCTTTCAGGCGTTGGTTGCTTCCGGGCCTTAAAGAATGCGATGGAAATTGAACCAAGCCATGCGGACCTGTGTGACACAGTTCCTGGGGAACCACTGTGTTGACCCCTGCAGGCATGATGGCACCTGTCATGATTTTGAGGCATTCACCCGGGCGCAATTGACCTGGCCATGCTTGGCCGGCCAGGGCAGTGCCCACCACTTTCAATTCAAGGCCATTGGGCTCGGCATGCAGTAGCATCGCGCCATCAAAGGCATAGCCATCCATGGCTGAATTGTCATGCGCAGGCACGTCAATGGTGCTGATCACATCTTGGTAAATAATGCGCCCCAAGGCATCCATGATCTCAACACCTTCAGACTCGTCAATGGGTGTGGTCAGTTGGGCCAAGGCCTTTAAAACAACATCCACAGGCATGTCCTCTGGGCTGTCATGTGGAATGATGTCAGCAATGTCTTGCATCGATGGCAACTTTCGAGAGGGCGGTAATGTAGCGTTCATCAAGACGGCGGGCTGTGACTTCAATCTGCCTGTTCAAACTTCTGCAATTCGTCCAAGGTGTTGAAGTTGGAGAAAGCATGGTCTGGCGGGAAGTGTTTTCGCTCTGAGCCTTGGCAGGCCAATGAACTGTTTGAAGGCTCGCCTTCAAAGGGCACCCAGACCGCACTTTGGCTGGCCGCCCATGCACCCAATTTTCGTCCGCCTTGATTCATAAATTGCAACAGGGGATCGTGCAAACTGGTGCGCATCAAGCAAAACACAGGTTGCATGAGCATGGTGCCGTCTTCTTCAAGCGTGGCGGCCACAGCCATGTTCACTGTCTGATCCAGAAGTGCTTTGCTCAATTGTTGAGCCAATCGAAGCGGAAAAAAAGGACTGTCACATGGCACCGTCAGCAACAAGTCTGTTGTGCAGTTTTTGAGCCCAGTGAGCATGCCGGCCAGAGGCCCTGCGGAGGGTTCATCTAAATTGTTGTGGAAGCCTTTCACACCATCAGTCCAAACAGGCAAGCCAAAAGCTTGATAGCTGGACAGGTTTCGGTTGGCTGAAATCATGAGGCTGCTCAATGGTGCACCGTCCTGCCTTTGAAGCCGCTCTATGGCGTGCATGACAAGAGGCTTGCCTTTGAAAAGTTGCAAGCCTTTGTCTTGACCGCCCATCCTGGACCCTTGGCCGCCAGCCAAAATCAATCCAGACATGCTGATTGAGTTCATCAATGTGCCAACCACTTCAACAACTTAACCACCGATGTAGCTCATCTCTACCCGGCGCTTTGCTTGGGGGCCTGAGGCATGATCTGCTGATGGGGCCTCAACCACTCTCAATTGCGAGTACCTGTCGGCGCGTTGTTGCCAGATGGCTGCAATGGCTTGTGTCAATTCGTCTGATCCCTGATCGCTTCGAATGAGGGGTTTTAAGTTGTAACCTTGCGAGGCAAACAAACACAAATAAAGCTGTCCTTCTGTGGTGAGGCGTGCGCGGTTGCAGTCGCTGCAAAAGGCCTTGCTCACGCTGCTGATCAAACCAATTTCACCCAATGCTGCGTCGGGCAAACCTTGATCATTGAGGTAGCCCCACCGCTCTGCAGTTTCTCCGGCTTGGGAGGCTTGAAGCGGCGCCAAAGCCATCTCGGATCGCAACACGGACAAGACCTCTGCACTGGGCATCACCTCGTCCATGCGCCAGCCATTGGTGGCACCCACATCCATGTACTCAATAAAGCGAAGCGCAACGCCCTTGCCCCGGAAATACCGCGCCATGGGCAATATTTCTTGCTCATTGGTGCCTCGCTTCACCACCATGTTGACTTTGATGGGCCCAAGCCCAGCTTGCTGGGCGGCCGCTATGCCTTCAAGTACATCCTTGACTGGAAAATCTACGTCGTTCATTTTCCTAAACACCGTGTCGTCCAAACCATCTAAGCTGACGGTGACGCGTTTTAAACCAGCAGCTTTTAGGTTGGCAGCCTTTCGTGCCAACAAGGAGCCATTGGTGGTGAGTGTGATGTCGAGGGCTTTGCCTTGGGCTGTTTTCAAGTCGGCCAGTTGGGCGATCAAAATTTCCAAGTTTTTGCGCAGCAAGGGCTCGCCACCCGTGAGTCTTATTTTTTCAACCCCCAAGGCAATGAAGCTCTTGGCAGCGCGCGTGATTTCCTCAAAGCTTAACAACTCAGCGTGCGGCAGGTAGGGGTAATCCTTGTCGAATATTTCTTTGGGCATGCAATAGCTGCACCGAAAATTGCAACGGTCGGTCACACTGATTCGCAAGTCATGCAGGGGGCGTTGCAGGGTGTCGTGAACAGACCCGCCCCATAAGGTTTTTCCGTTGGGTGTTGCAAGGGGCAGGGGCAAGTGCCCCAAGGGCAGATTCATGATGGGTATGACGCGTTCAGACAAGGCTCACTCCCACCTTTGCTAAGTTAGATTTTTTAAGACAATGCATACGCGTATTTTGCGCGTAAAAAAGCCCATCCATGTTGTCATGGACGGGCTTTTCCTTTTCACTCAAAGTGACTAAGAATGAAACTGCATCACCAAGGGCACAATGAGCAGCGCCACAATGTTGATAATTTTAATGAGCGGATTGATAGCAGGACCGGCAGTGTCTTTGTAAGGGTCACCTACGGTGTCGCCAGTCACGGCCGCTTTGTGCGCCTCAGAACCTTTGCCGCCATGATGTCCGTCTTCAATGTACTTTTTGGCATTGTCCCAAGCACCGCCGCCGGTGCACATTGAAATGGCCACAAACAAACCGGTCACGATGGTGCCCATGAGCAAACCGCCCAAGGCCTTGGGACCTAAGGCCAAACCAACCACCACCGGAACCACCACCGGCAGCAAGCTGGGAATCACCATCTCTTTGATGGCAGCCGTGGTGAGCATGTCCACAGCGCGGCCGTATTCAGGTTTGGCTGTACCTTCCATGATGCCGGGAATTTCTTTGAATTGACGGCGCACTTCTACCACCACAGCGCCCGCAGCGCGGCCCACGGCTTCCATGGCCATGGCACCAAACAAGTAGGGAATCAAGCCGCCAATGAACAAGCCCACGATGACCAGAGGATCGGACAAGTCAAAAGAGATGGCCTTGCCATAAGTTTCCAATTTGTGCGTGTAGTCGGCAAACAAAACCAAGGAGGCCAAACCAGCAGAGCCAATGGCATAGCCTTTGGTGACCGCTTTGGTGGTGTTGCCCACGGCATCCAATGGGTCGGTAATGTCACGCACACTGCTAGGCAACTCAGCCATTTCGGCAATACCACCGGCGTTGTCTGTGATGGGGCCATAGGCATCCAGGGCCACCACAATGCCTGCCATGGACAGCATGGACATGGCGGCCACAGCAATGCCGTAGAGGCCTGCCAAGTTGTATGACGCCAAAATGGCCAAGCACACAAACATCACAGGCCAAGCGGTAGATCGCATGGACACACCCAAACCGGCAATGATGTTGGTGCCATGACCCGTGGTCGAGGCCTGCGCAATGTGTTGCACCGGGCTGTACTGCGTGCCGGTGTAAAACTCTGTAATCCAGACCAACGCTGCGGTGAGGACCAAGCCCACAGCGCAAGCGCCGAAGAGCTTCATTTGGCTGCCGCTGGCGGCAATGGCGTTGTCGGGCATGATCCACATCGTGACGAAATAAAACGCGATGAGGGAAAGCACGCCCGCAATGGCCAAACCTTTGTACAAGGCGGGCATCACATTGGTCATGCCGGGGGATGCCTTGACAAAAAAGCACCCAATGATGGACGCCACAATGGACACTGCGCCCAAGGCCAAGGGGTACATCACGGCATTGCCTGGCGAGCCTGCAATGAGCAAGGATCCCAAAACCATGGTGGCGATCAAAGTGACAGCATAGGTTTCAAAAAGGTCGGCCGCCATGCCGGCACAATCGCCCACGTTGTCACCCACGTTGTCGGCAATGACCGCGGGGTTGCGCGGATCGTCTTCGGGAATGCCTGCCTCCACCTTGCCCACCAAGTCGGCACCCACGTCGGCCCCTTTGGTAAAGATGCCCCCGCCTAAGCGTGCAAAGATGGAAATAAGGGATGAGCCAAAGGCAAAGCCAATGAGCGGGTTGAGAATGACCGACAGTTTGGCATCTGGCGCAAGCACCCCACCGCCCGTGAGGTAGGCATAAAAACCAGCCACCCCCAAAAGGCCCAGTCCAACCACCAACATGCCGGTGATGGCGCCTCCTCTAAACGCCACGTCTAAGGCAGGGCCAATACCGCGGGTGGCAGCTTGTGCGGTTCGCACATTGGCTTTGACCGAAATGTTCATGCCAATGAAGCCGCAGGCACCCGATAGCACGGCGCCAATCACAAAGCCAATGGCTGTGGTCATGTCTAGAAACACAGCCATCAGGATGGCCAAGACCACGCCCACCATGGCAATTGTTTTGTATTGTCTTGAAAGGTAAGCTGCGGCACCCGCTTGAATGGCGGCTGCAATTTCTTGCATCCGCGCATTGCCTGCGTCTTGGGCCAAAATCCATCCGCGGGCCCAAACACCATAGCCCACCGCAATGAGCCCGCATGCGAGCGCCAAAATCAACGCTGAATTGCCTGTCATAAATCAATCTCCTGAGTTGTTACTGCTGAAGGGAGGTGCCACGCTTGAGGTACACCTCCTAGCGTTGCTTCCTCGCTCCCTCTTGGAGTCGATTGGCCAACAAAATCATTAAATGGTCATTGTTTTGAAGAAGCAAGGCCTGTGAAAGTAAAATGCGGGTTAATCCTAGGATTCTTAGACTTAAATCAACTCTCGAGACTCAAAAATATGTCCTTAGACAACGTCACCCCCGGTAGCAAAGTACCCGAACAATTCAATGTGATCATCGAAATTCCGATGAATGCCGACCCCGTGAAATATGAAGTCGACAAGGCCACTGGCGCCATTTTTGTCGACCGCTTCATGAGCACGGCCATGCATTACCCTACCAACTACGGCTATGTGCCCAAGACCATCAGTGGCGATGGCGACCCTGTAGATGTGTTGGTCATCACGCCAGTGCCCCTCATTCCGGGGGTGGTGGTACCTTGCCGCGCCATTGGTATTTTGAAGATGGAAGACGAAGCCGGCGAAGACGGTAAAGTGTTGGCGGTGCCTACCGACAAAATTTTGTCCATCTACACCCAATGGCAAAAACCGGAAGATTTAAACCCTTTGCGTTTGAAGACCATCGCTCACTTTTTTGAACATTACAAAGATTTGGAAGTGGGCAAGTGGGTCAAGATTTTGGGCTGGGAAGGCCCTGAGTCAGCCAAGAAAGAAATTTTGGATGGCATTGCCAACTATCAGAAGTCTTTGGCCTGAGCACTTGAATTGAACTCGAGGCCCCAAGCAAGGGCCTGAGTTCATTGACATCCCTGCATCTTGAAAGCGTCACTTCAATTTAAGAGGTGATCGGGCTTCTAAGTTTTCCAGATAGGCCTCAATGCCGTGGCCTTCTCGCTCAAGGTATTTTTCCACTGCATCTGAAAATGCAGGATGCGCTAACCAATGCGCACTGTGCGCTTTCACAGGGAGCAAGGCGCGGGCCATTTTGTGTTCGCCTTGTGCGCCGCCCTCAAACCGCTCAATGCCTTGTTCAATACACCATTGAATGGGTTGGTAATAGCAGGCTTCAAAGTGCAAGCAATCCACTCGCTCGAGCGCCCCCCAATAGCGACCATAGGCCACGTTCCCTTGCTGGCCAATCAAACTGCTGGCAATGCGTTTGCCATTTTGTGAGGCAACGAACAAGACCCAATTTTCAGGCATGCTGCTTTGCATGCGATGAAAAAAATCACGGTGAAGGTAGGGCGCATTGCCATGTTCTAAATAGGTTTGGGCATAGCATTGGTAGAAAAAATCCCAGTCGGCACTGTCAATGTCAGCCCCGGCCAAAGCTTGAAACGCTACGCCAGCCTCTTTCACTTTTCGGCGTTCTTGCTTTATTTTTTTGCGTTTCTCCTGGTTCATTTGGCTCAAAAAATGATCGAAATCTTGGTAGGCATCGTTGTGCCAATGAAATTGCACGGTATGTCTGCTTAGCCAGCCCGCTTGCGCAGTGATGGCCAATTCGGCCTCCGAATGAAACAAGACATGCAAGGACGACAAATCTTCTTGCTTGGCATAAGCCACCATGGCCTCTAACAATGCGCCCTGGCTTTGGGTTGAGTCGGCCAACAAACGCGAGCCTGGCACCGGCGTGAAAGGCACTGCACAAACTGCTTTGGGAAAGTAATTCAGCCCATGTCGCTGATAAGCATCGGCCCAGGCCCAATCAAAAATGTACTCGCCATAAGAGTGGGGTTTGATGTACATCACGGCAGCGGCGGCCAATGATCCTTCAGATTCAGACCCGGCGTTTGGAAGCTTGTCCGCGCCACCGAAGTGTTTTAAAGTGAGCAGACGAATGGCCCAGCCGGTTTGCGGCGTCGCCGAGCCGCTTTCTTCCATGGCCAGAAGGTAGGCGTGCCGCATGAACGGGGTGGGCTCCGATTGGGTGGCCAACAAGGCATCCCAAGCAAGATTCGAGATGGCGCGCATTGAATCGTGCACCTCAATGACATAATTGTTGGAATTGAATTCCTTCACTGCTATGACCCTTCAACTTTGTATCGCCCAACTTAACTTCATCGTGGGTGACATGGCGGGCAATGCCCGCAAAATCATCGACGCTGCTCGTACCGCTTATGACCAAGGCGCTCGGGTGTTTGTCACCCCCGAGTTGGCCATTTGTGGCTATGCAGCCGAAGACTTGTTGCTTCGCCCCGCATTTATCGATTCTTGCGATGATGCCTTGAAAACAGTGGCCCGTGAGTTGGCTGGGTTAAAAGGTTTGCACGTGGTCTTGGGACATCCTGAAGGCGGAGGCATTCGCAGCAAAAGCGTGGCCGTCACCCAAAGGTTTAACCGTGCCAGTGTTTTGTGCGAAGGCCACACGCTGGCGACCTACGCCAAACAAGAACTTCCCAATTACCAAGTGTTTGATGAGCGTCGGTATTTCACACCCGGACAGGCGTCATGTGTGTTCGAAGTGGCGGGCGTCAAAATAGGGTTGCTTATTTGCGAAGATGCTTGGTTTGATGCACCTGCAGAAAAAGCCCGAGACGCTGGCGCACAGTTGTTGTTGGTGCTCAATGCCTCCCCATTTCATGTGGGCAAGGGCCTTGAGCGCGAGGTGCAAATGGGCCAGCGTGTGAAAGCCTCTGGCTTGCCTTTGGTGTATGCGCATTTGGTGGGTGGTCAAGACGAGGTTATTTTTGAAGGGCGCTCCTTTGCACTCAATGCGCAAGCCGAGGTGGTGGCCCGTGCCCCAGCCTTTCAAGAGTGCTTGCAACAAATTGAAGTCAGTTCTGCCCAAAATTCAAATGCCTTGGTGGTCACTGGCAAAGAGGTGGTGCCCAGTGGCCCTTGGCAAGAAGACCTTTGGCATGCCTTGGTGTTGGGCATTCGCGATTACCTGGGAAAAAATGGCTTCAAAGGTGCTGTGTTGGGCTTGTCTGGCGGCGTTGACTCCGCCTTGGTATTGGCCTTGGCCGTCGACGCTTTGGGAGCCGACAAACTGCACACAGTCATGATGCCATCGCCCTATACCGCTGATATCAGTTGTATCGACGCCCGCGAGATGGCCAAGCGCTTGGGGGTTCGTTACGATGAAATCAGCATTGCCCCCTTGTTCGAAGGTTTTAAAACAGCCTTGTCGGATCAATTCAAAGGCCTTGCCGAAGACACCACCGAAGAAAATATCCAAGCGCGGGTGCGGGGTACTTTGCTCATGGCCTTGTCCAACAAAACGGGCGCCATTGTGCTGACCACGGGCAACAAAAGCGAGATGGCCACCGGCTACTGCACCCTGTATGGCGACATGGCCGGTGGCTTTGCCGTGATCAAAGATGTCGTCAAAACCCAGGTTTTTCAGCTGGCCCAATGGCGCAACCAAAATGACCCTTACGGCACCTGCAAAAGCCCCATACCTGAGCGAATTATTTCGCGCCCACCCAGTGCCGAATTAAGGGCCGATCAAACGGACCAAGACAGCTTGCCGCCTTACGAAGTGCTCGATGCCATCGTGCAGCGCTACATGGAAAACGACGAAGGCATCCATGCATTGGTGGCAGACGGTTTTGACCAAGCCGATGTTGAAAAAGTAACCCGATTGATTAAACTCAACGAGTACAAGCGGCGTCAATCACCTGTCGGAATTCGCGTCACGCACCGCAGTTTTGGCAAAGATTGGCGTTATCCTATTACCAACTGGTTCAGGGCTTAAGAGCCAAGCCATCCATTTCAGCTTTACCTTTTATTGGACTTTGCGCATGAAACTCATCACCGCCATCATCAAACCTTTCAAATTAGAAGAAGTTCGTGAAGCCCTTGCTGCATGCGGCGTGACCGGCCTCACCGTCACAGAGGTGAAAGGTTTTGGTCGTCAAAAAGGACATACCGAGTTGTACCGTGGCGCAGAGTATGTGGTCGACTTTTTGCCCAAAGTCAAGGTGGAAGTGGCTGTTAAAAGTGACGATGTTGAGCGATGCGTTGACGCCATTGTGAGCGCTGCGCGTACGGGCAAAATTGGCGATGGCAAAATTTTCATCACGCCCGTGGAGAAGGTTGTTCGCATTCGCACAGGCGAACTTGACGACGACGCCGTTTGATGGATAAGTTTGGGCCAGCATATTTAGATTGCTTGGCTGTCAAACTTCGTAGGCAAACCAGCTGCTTGGATCAGGTTGGGCAGCAGCGTGGCGTAGTCTGAGTTGGATTGAATCAAATCCATTTGCCATGAACCCATGAATTCTTGCGTCACCACCCCGTTTAAAAAAGACAACATGGGGGAGTAGTAGCCATTTAAATTGAGCAGCCCTATGGGTTTGTTGTGATAGCCCAATTGGCGCCAAGTCCAAACCTCGAAAAATTCTTCCAAAGTGCCAATGCCGCCAGGCAATGCCAAAAAGGCATCGGCTTGTTCGGCCATCATCTGTTTGCGCTCGTGCATGGTCTCCACAATGTGAAGCTCGGTACAGCCGGTGTGCGCCCATTCTTTTTCAACCAGCGCTTTGGGGATCACACCCACCACTCGGCCACCTGCCGCCAAAGTGGCATCGGCCACCGTGCCCATCAAACCGTTGCGTCCGCCACCATAAACCAACTGCCCACCCTGTTGACCAATCCATGTGCCCACTTGGATGGCCAGCGTCTTAAAGCTGGCGTCGTTGCCCATTTTGGAGCCGCAATACACGCAAAGAGAGAATGAAGGGGAGGGCATGGTTCGTTTCCAAAAAACTGCATGGGGTTGGAACGCAAGGGGGGTATCAAGGTTTGGAAATGTCCACCAATTGGGTACCTGCCCAAACGTCATGCCAATATTGTCCTCGAGATTGAAGCATGCTAGATAACGCCCAGATGACAACCCATGCCAAACACAGCAATGAAACGATGATGGGTGACAAATTGAAAGGGGCCGAGGCCATCATGGGGGGCAAGACCCACATCCAGCTGAACAAATAGCGACGCAATGCGCGCGCTTGAGTTAGCCGGAGTCCGGCTGTGTCGACCACTTGAATACGCCATGTTTTCATGGCCAAGGTTTGGCCTTTAGACCAAAACCAAGTGAAATAAATGGCGAAAATGAGAAACAAAAATGCTTGCAGGCCATGTCGATTGTCTAAGGCATGCCTTGTTTGGCTGAGAGTGCCAAACAAATAACCTGAGATGAAGACAACGCCAAACAGAAGCAAGCCCTCGTAAAACCAGCAAGCCATGCGCCTGGCGATTGAGGGGGTGGTGAATTGGGCGGGGGGGGCTTCAGGTGAAGGCTCTGGCAAAGCTTCGGGTGCCACTGTCTCTTGACTCAAATCAGGATCCCTCTGGCAGCACCACGGGGCTAGGCAACAAGGTTTTTTTGTCGATCACAGTGCCAGTGCTGGCATTGTTGGCATCGGCTGGCGCGGGAGATTTGCCGGGCAAACGCATGAGTTTGTTGGGGGGCGCGGCTTGAGACGCAGTGGCAGCGCCCTGAATGCCGGTTTTTTGCTGGGCCGCAAGCTTCTTTTTATCGTCATCGCTGAGGGCTTGGTAAGCTTCCCATTGGGTTTTTTTCTCATCAGCACCAATGCTTTTGGTTTCACTGAAGGTGAGCCTAGCTTGGGCGCGTTGTTGAGGACTGAGTGAAGCCCAGCTGGCCATTCTTTCATGCAGGGTGGCTTGCTCTTTGCCGGATAATTTTTCGAAATTATTGGACATGGCCAACCATTTGTTTTTTTGGCTGGGGTTGAGCGCTGACCAATGCGGCGCCAAGGGTGCAAGCGCTTTTCTTTGTTGCTCTGTGAGCTGCCGCCATGCGGCGTCTGGCTGAGCAGGGCTATTGAGTGACACTGCGCCAGAGGGGGCAGTTTGCGCAAACGCCCAACCCCAGGCCATCATGAACCCAAGGGGCGCAATGAGGAAAATGGCAATGAGGCGAAAGCGCTTCAATCCGGGGCCTTTTCAGGGATGGGGTTGGCTTTGAGAAAAACCAAGAAGCCAGGGTCTGTGTAGGCGTCGGGTGGCAAGTCGTCGGTCAGCAGTTCGGCGTCGATCGAGGCCAGCTCGATGCTGCGGTGCTCGTTTTGAACAATGTGGATGAGGGCCAAACCCATTAGCAAAACGATAAGAGGCAAGGCAGAGCCCAGCCGGTTCCAAATGTTGAGCCCCTCAAAGGAGCCGGTGGCAGGTCCGCCTGCGGTGACAAGCTCCGGTTTAAAGGCCAGTACAGGCTCTCTTTTACGGACAGCCAAAGCTTGCATCCGAGCAACGCGAAGCCTTTCGGAAATGTCATGGGGCAACACGGTAGCATGCTCGTTCAAACGACGAGCGAGTGACTGACCCACTTGGTCGACCCGTGACATGTGTAAATGAGCTTGCTTTTTCATGTGTTAAATCCTTTGGCGCGAAGTGCTTTGCTGAGGGCCTGAACAGCGCGAGAACAGTGCGTTTTGACACTGCCCTCCGTGCAACCCATGGCCACAGCAGTTTCGGAAAGGTTCATCTCCTCCCAATAACGCAGCAGGAAGGCTTCTCGTTGACGCGGCGGCAATTCTTGAATTTCCGCCTCAATTTGGTGAAAAACTTGTTTTCTATGGGTTTGGTCTTCGGAGCTCTCGCTCAAACCGGGCTCGCTGAAGGTACTGAGGTTTTCTAAAAAATCAAAATCCTCACCGTCTGCATCGGTGCCAAAGTCGCCCATGTTAGAGAAAAGGGCGTTGCGGGTTTTTTGTCGCCTGAACCAATCGAGGGTGGTGTTGGACAAGATGCGCTGAAACAACATTGGCAGTTCATTTACTGGCTTGTCGCCATAGTTCGTGGCCAGTTTGATCATGCTGTCTTGCACGATGTCGAGCGAAGATTCCTCATTGCGCACGTGGTAAAGCGTGCGCTTGAAGGCGCGCTTTTCCGTGTTTTTAAGGAAATCTGAAAGTTCTTTTTCTGTGGCCAAAGTAACGAACCAAAACCAGCACCCATTTTGTGCGCATCGAATTATGGCACTGTGGGCCCTATAATGCTGGGTTGCAATTGAAAAAACGCAAACGGGTCACCATCCGGCCTCTGCACTTACATGTGCTGGTCCATGTTGGTGGTCTTAAGTTCTGATGCGACTTCACAAGAGTCCCGCAAAAGAGCACCCAAGGTTTTTCGTTAGAGAAATTCACAAAGGTTGAATATGGAAATCTCCAAATTAGAAACGGCCAATCTGGCCAGCACTGCCGCATCTATGCCGGCTGTCGTCGATTTACGCGGCGGCGAAATTCTGGTCAAAGCGCTACAAGCTGAAAACGTCAAGTACATCTGGGGTTACCCAGGCGGCGCTGTGTTGCACATTTACGACGCCTTCTTTAAGCAAGACACCATCCAACACGTGCTGGTGAGGCACGAACAAGCTGCCGTCCACGCCGCCGACGGTTATGCCCGAGCTACAGGCGATGTGGGTGTGGCCTTGGTCACCTCCGGTCCTGGCCTGACCAATGCGGTCACAGGCATTGCCACTGCTTACATGGACAGCATTCCCATGGTCATCATCAGTGGCCAAGTGCCCACGGCTGCCATTGGCCTCGATGCCTTCCAAGAATGCGATACCGTGGGCATTACGCGTCCCATCGTGAAGCACAATTTCTTGGTCAAAGATGCCCGTGACATGGCAGAGATCATGAAAAAGGCATTCCATATTGCACGCAGTGGCCGACCTGGCCCCGTGGTGGTCGATGTCCCCAAGGACGTTTCATTCAACAAAGTGCCCTACCACGGGTACCCCGAAACAGTTGAAATGCGCTCTTACAACCCTGTGCGCAAAGGCCACAGCGGACAAATACGCAAGGCCGTTCAATTGTTGATGGCGGCCAAGCGCCCCTACATTTACACAGGCGGCGGTGTGCTCTTGAGCAATGCCTCGGCCGAGCTGCGTCAGTTGGTCGACATGCTCGGTTATCCCGTCACCAACACCCTCATGGGCTTGGGCGCTTATCCCGCGACCGATCCCAAGTTTCTTGGCATGCTCGGCATGCACGGCACATGGGAAGCCAACAATGCCATGCAGCATTCTGATGTGTTGTTGGCGGTGGGTGCACGCTTTGACGACCGCGTCATTGGCAATCCAAAGCACTTTGCTCAAAACGAACGCAAGATCATTCACATTGACATTGACCCTTCCAGCATTTCCAAGCGTGTGAAGGTCGATGTGCCTATCGTGGGCGATGTCAAAGATGTTTTGACCGAACTCATTGCCATGATCAAAGAGTCGAGTCTCAAGCCCGACAAAAACGCACTGGGTGCGTGGTGGTCCACCATTGATGGCTGGCGCCAACGCAATTGCATGAAGTACGACAGTGACAATACCGAAGTCATCAAGCCCCAAAAGGTCATTCAAACTTTGTACAACATGACAAAAGATGCCGATGCCTACATCACCTCCGATGTGGGCCAGCACCAAATGTGGGCGGCTCAGTATTACAAATTTGATGAGCCGCGCCGCTGGATCAACTCTGGCGGCTTGGGCACCATGGGCGTGGGCATTCCTTATGCCATGGGCATCAAGCTGGCCAAGCCAGACTCTGAAGTTTTTTGCGTCACTGGCGAAGGCTCAGTTCAAATGTGCATTCAAGAGCTTTCCACGTGCTTGCAATACAACACGCCCATCAAAATTGTTTCTTTGAACAACCGCTACTTGGGCATGGTTCGTCAATGGCAAGAGATTGAATATTCAGGCCGTTACAGCCACAGCTACATGGATGCCTTGCCCGACTTTGTGAAACTGGCCGAAGCCTATGGCCATGTGGGCATGCTCATAGAGCGGCCTGAAGATGTCGAGCCCGCATTGCGCGAAGCTCGCAAATTGAAGGACCGCACGGTGTTCATGGACTTCCGTACCGACCCCACCGAAAACGTGTTCCCCATGGTTCAAGCAGGCAAGGGCATTACAGAAATGTTGCTCAGCCCCGAAGACCTCTGAACCACGCCCATCATTTGAATTAACTTAAGAAGAATCTATTGACCGCCAAGCCTGCACATTACCGTGTGCGGGGGAGGGTGGCGAAAAGAGGAATCGCACATGAAACACATCATCGCTGTCTTACTTGAAAACGAACCTGGCGCCTTGTCGCGCGTGGTGGGATTGTTTTCCGCGCGGGGCTACAACATTGAGTCCCTCAGTGTGGCGCCTACCGAAGACCCTAGTCTGTCACGCATGACCATCCAAACGGCAGGCTCAGACGACGTCATTGAACAAATTACCAAGCACTTGAATCGCCTCATTGAAGTGGTCAAAGTGGTTGACCTGACAGAAGGTGCTTACACCGAGCGCGAGCTGATGCTGGTGAAAGTGCGTGCTGTGGGCAAAGAACGTGAAGAGATGAAGCGCATGGCCGACATCTTCCGTGGTCGTGTGATCGATGTCACCGACAAAAGCTACACCGTGGAACTGACGGGCGACCAATCCAAAAACGACGCGTTTTTGGAAGCCATCGACCGCAGCGCCATTCTTGAAACAGTCCGCACCGGTGCCTGTGGCATTGGTCGGGGTGAGCGCATTTTGCGCGTCTAAACCCAATATTTTTTGTACGATTTTTGAAGGAGAGAACCCATGAAAGTGTTTTACGACAAAGACTGTGACCTCAGCGTCATCAAAGGCAAAACTGTGGCCATCATCGGCTACGGCTCACAAGGCCACGCACACGCCCAAAACTTGAACGACAGTGGCGTGAAAGTGGTTGTGGGTTTGCGCAAAAACGGCGCAAGCTGGCCCAAAGTAGAAAAAGCGGGCCTTACCGTCATGGAAGTGGCCGATGCCGTCAAAGCGGCTGATGTGGTCATGATTTTGTTGCCCGACGAACAAATTGCCGATGTCTACCGCAACGACGTGGAGCCCAACATCAAAAAGGGTGCCTCTTTGGCATTTGCACATGGCTTCAACGTTCATTACAACCAAGTCATTCCTCGTGCAGACCTTGACGTTTGGATGGTAGCGCCCAAGGCGCCAGGCCACACCGTGCGCAACACCTACACACAAGGCGGCGGCGTACCCCACTTGGTGGCTGTGCACCAAGACATGAGCGGCAAAGCCAATGCGTTGGCACTCAGCTACGCCATGGCCAACGGTGGCGGCAAAGCCGGCATCATTGAAACCAATTTCAAAGAAGAAACAGAAACCGACTTGTTTGGTGAGCAAGCTGTCTTGTGTGGCGGCGCCGTTGAACTCATCAAGATGGGTTACGAAACTTTGGTAGAAGCGGGCTACGCCCCAGAGATGGCTTACTTTGAGTGCCTCCACGAACTCAAGCTCATTGTTGACCTCATCTACGAAGGCGGCATTGGCAACATGAACTATTCCATCTCCAACAATGCAGAGTATGGCGAATACGTGACTGGCCCTGAAGTGATCAACGAGCAATCACGCGAAGCCATGCGCAATGCCTTGAAACGCATTCAAACGGGTGAGTACGCCAAGATGTTTATTTTGGAAGGCCGTACCAACTACCCAAGCATGACAGCACGTCGTCGCTTGACTTCTGAGCACTCCATTGAAGTGGTGGGCGCACAATTGAGGTCTATGATGCCTTGGATCGCCAAAAATAAATTGGTCGACAAAACACGCAATTAAATTTGCAGCGAAGTTCGCAATCAATCTGATCGAGAAAGAAGCAAACCATGGCCGATGGCATCGACCCATCCGACGACGCCGAATTGACAGAGCAGCCGCGTAAGCCCCGCAAGGGCATTTACGTGTTGCCCAATCTGTTCACGCTTGCGGCATTGTTTGGCGGGTTTTATGCCATCGTCATGGCCATGAACGGCCGTTTTGACATGGCCGCCATTGGGGTGTTTTGTGCCATGGTGCTCGACAGCCTGGATGGCCGCGTGGCACGCATGACCAACACCCAAAGCGCCTTTGGCGAGCAGATGGACTCACTGTCTGACATGGTCTCATTTGGTGCTGCACCTGCGCTCATTGCTTATGAATGGTCACTCAAGGGCTTGGGTCGCTGGGGTTGGATTGCCGCTTTTGTGTATTGCGCTTGTGCTGCTTTGCGTTTGGCGCGATTCAACGTCAACACGGCCGTGGTGGACAAACGATTTTTCCAAGGCCTACCGTCGCCTGCCGCGGCGGCACTGGTCATGGGTTTCATTTCCATCTTGACCGATGCCGAAGTGCCAGCGCAGGGCATGGCTTGGCCCATGTTTGTGGTGGCGCTTTTTGCAGGGCTCTCCATGGTCACCAACGTGCCGTTCTATAGCTTCAAAGACATCAGCATGAAAAAGAGCGTGCCCTTTGTGGTGATCGTTCTTATTGCATTGGGCATTGCCGTGGTTAACATTCACCCCCCCATTGTGCTTTTTGCGCTGTTTGTGATCTACGGATTAAGTGGTTATGGCATGTATATTTGGCGCCGCTTTAAAGGCGAGCCTACCAGTGTCATCAGCACCTCGACTGAAGATCCCGACGAGCGCGGGCTTCATCAGTGATTTATTGATGTCCATAACTTGTGGTAAAGTATTTCTATGAAAACAAATTTGCTGGCCCTACTGCTGACGCCCATCGGGCGGAATTTGTAGCGCACGCTGTTCATTTTCCAATCAAGCCCGTATGCCAAAAGCAGCGGGCTTTTTTATTTTCCGAGTTGCTTTCAGAATATTTCATCCAGGAGTAAAACATGGCCGATCAGCTGATCATTTTTGACACCACTTTGCGTGACGGCGAGCAGTCCCCCGGCGCGTCCATGACCCGTGACGAAAAACTGCGCATTGCACGCCAATTGGAGCGTTTGCGTGTGGATGTCATTGAGGCAGGATTTGCCGCCAGCTCCAACGGTGATTTTGAAGCAGTGCAAGCCATAGCCAATGTCATCAAGGACTCCACGGTTTGTTCTTTGTCACGTGCCAATGACCGCGATATCTCACGTGCGGCCGAAGCCTTAAAAGGCGCGGCGCGAGGCCGCATTCACACCTTCATTGCCACGTCGCCTTTGCACATGGAGAAGAAGCTTCGCATGACGCCCGACCAGGTGTTTGAGCAAGCCAAACAAGCGGTTCGTTTTGCGCGTAATTTAATCGGTGATGTTGAGTTCAGCCCTGAGGATGGCTACCGAAGCGACATGGACTTTTTGTGCAAAGTGTTGGAGGCCGTCATCGATGAAGGCGCGACCACCATCAACGTGCCCGACACGGTGGGTTACGCGGTGCCTGAGTTGTATGGCCAGTTCATCAAAACCTTGCGCGAACGCGTTCCGAATTCAGACAAAGTCATTTGGTCCGTACATTGCCACAACGACTTGGGCATGGCCGTGGCCAATAGCTTGGCGGGCGTGAAGTTGGGCGGTGCACGGCAAGTAGAGTGCACCATCAATGGCCTGGGCGAGCGCGCTGGCAACTGCTCATTGGAAGAAGTGGTTATGGCAGTCAGAACGCGCAAAGACTATTTTGGTTTGACCATGAACATTGACCCCATCCACATCTTGGCGGCCAGCCGCATGGTCAGTCAAACCACCGGCTTTGTGGTGCAACCCAATAAGGCGGTGGTCGGTGCCAATGCTTTTGCGCACGCCTCAGGCATTCACCAAGACGGCGTCTTGAAAGCCCGTGACACTTACGAGATCATGCGTGCCGAGGACGTAGGCTGGACCACCAACAAAATAGTGTTGGGCAAATTGAGTGGCCGCAACGCCTTCAAACAACGCTTACAAGACCTGGGCGCGGTGCTCGAAAGCGAATCAGAAGTGAACGCAGCGTTTGCAAAGTTCAAAGAGCTTGCCGATCGAAAAAGTGAAATTTTTGACGAAGACATCTTGGCGTTGGTCAGTGAAGAAAGCGTCTCGCAGGACAAAGAGCGCTTCGCCTTCGTTTCATTGTCGCAACAAAGTGAAACAGGTGAGCGGCCCAAAGCCGCTGTTGTCTTCACCATTGAGGGCAAAGAAGTTCGGGGCCAATCCGATGGCAATGGCCCGGTCGATGCGTCACTCAAAGCCATTGAGTCCATCGTGCAAAGCGGTGCTGAAATGGTGCTCTATTCTGTCAATGCCATCAGCGGATCGACTGAAAGCCAAGGCGAAGTCACAGTCAGGCTGCAAAACAGCGGACGAGTGGTCAATGGCGTGGGGGCAGACCCCGACATCATTGTGGCGTCAGCCAAAGCCTACTTGTCGGCTTTGAACAAAATTCAAAGCAAGGCAGACCGTGTTGCAGCCCAAGGTTAAACTCAGCGGATCGGCACGTCAGCGCCACTCAAACTGAGTCTGTAAAAGGGCTTGAAAAAGGCTTCGCAAGGTGTTGATCTTGTGAATCTTTTTTAAATTGGTTAAACTACGCGAAGTTTCAATTACACTCACAAAATCCCGCAAATTTTGTGTCTTGAAAGTACCGCTTTGACGCCTGTCCGTTGCTTTTCTCCCCTCCGAGGCTTCAGCCAATGTGTCGCATTGATCACGTTGAGCTTCGCAACCCTCATCAGCCAGGCTGCCGACAGCGAGAGTGTCCGTAAAGCCCCCAACAACACGCAAGGCAGAGCCACCCAAACTCAAGCGCCCAAGGGGGGCGCCAAGTTGGCGTCCAAACAGGCCCCCAAAGCGGCTTCCTCCAAAGTTCGCAGAGCGGTGCAAGCCAAAGGCATCGATACCAGGCCGTCGTTTGGGCAAGTTGCGGGCCTGCATCAAAGCACCGACGCCCTCGACTTGCGTTCCAGCGTGGCGCTGGTCATTGACCAAGACACGCACGAAGTCCTCATTCGCAAAAACGATCAAGCCGTATTGCCCATTGCATCCCTCACCAAGCTCATGACAGGCTTGGTCATCAGCGAAGCCAATTTAGCTTCCAGCGAGTTGATCACCATTTCCCAAGAGGATGTTGACACCGAAAAAGGCAGCACGTCCCGTTTGGCAGTGGGCTCTGTACTCACCCGTGGCGATTTGTTGCACCTGGCATTGATGTCCAGCGAAAACCGTGCTGCGCATGCCTTGGGCCGCACCTACCCAGGGGGCTTGTCAGTTTTTGTCAAAACCATGAACGAGCGAGCCAAAGCTTTGGGCATGGCCTCCACTCATTATGTAGAGCCTACCGGCTTGTCCAGTCGCAACCAGTCTAGTGCCGCCGATTTGGCTGTTTTGGTGGGGGCTGCTTACAACGTGCCTTTGTTGCGAGAGTTGTCGACCTCGCCCGGCCGCGAAGTGGCAGTGGGCCGTCGCACCCTTCAATACAACACCACCAACCGTTTGGTCAAATCCCCTCATTGGGACATCGGCCTGCAAAAAACCGGCTACATCTCTGAAGCCGGTCAATGCTTGGTCATGCAAACCAAAGTGTCTGGTCGCAAGCTCATCATGGTGTTTTTAGATTCTGCCGGCAAGCTCAGCCGAATCGCCGATGCCGAGCGTGTGCGCCGTTGGGTTGAGACACACAACGCCAGCAACACCTTGGTCGCTGCCAGCCCTGCGGGCTAAGTTCAACCTCCTCGGATGGGCTTAATCTTTGTAACCCAAAGCCCTTGAGATGCCCTCAGCGGTGTCTTGGAGCTTTTGTAACCAGGCTTCGTCCAATCGGTCGGCCGGCGCAGAGATAGACAAACCCGCCAGCAGTTTGCCTTGGTCATCATAGATGCCCGCCGCAATACACCGCACCCCCAGTTCTAGCTCTTCATTGTCTCTGGCAACGCCGTATTGTCGAACCTTTGAAAGTTCGCGCTCCAAAATAGGCAGCTGGGTAATGCTGTTTTTGGTGTTGCCATGCAAGCCGGTGCGCGTGGCATAGCTGCGCACTTTCATGGGCTCATCGACTGACAAAAACAACTTGCCCACAGAAGTCAGGTGCAAGGGCGCTCGGCCGCCGATGGCGCGCACCACTTGCATGCCAGAGCGCTCACTGTATGCGCGCTCGATGTACACAATCTCATCGCCTTGGCGCATGCTCAAATTGACGGGCTGCTGAATGAGTTTGTGCAACTCGCGCATGGGTGCCAGTGCCGCATCGCGCACATTAAGGCGGGCCTTCACCATGTTGCCCAATTCGAGCAAGCGCATGCCAAGGCGATAACTGCCGGGCTCGGGCCGATCGACAAATCGGCCAATGGTGAGGTCGTTCAAAATTCGGTGAGCCGTGGAAGGATGCAGGCCCGTTTTTTCACTGATCTCTTTGAGCGAGATTGAATCTTCTCTGGATGCCAGCACATTCATGAGCGAAAACAAGCGCTCAATGACTTGAATGGTGGGTACGACAGTGCCTGGAACTTCAGTATTTCGCATGGGCCTCAACTTCTTATCAAAACGAAATGAATGCTTCCTTGGAAGGGAATGGCGAAATATTATTTTACAAGATGAAATAAGCCTTGGATATGGCATTCTTCATGGGGCCACCAAAAACAGTCTTGGCTGGTGACTAAGGTCGATGGGCTTGCCATTCTCCGTCTTGAAGACGTTCACAGGGGCTGAACCGTTCTTTGTATTGCATTTTGGGACTGGCCTCAATCCAATAGCCCAAATACAGATAGGGCAGGCCCATTTCTTGGGCTTGCTGTATCTGCCAAAGCACGTTGTAGGTGCCATAACTGCTTCGGTCCTCTGGGGCATAGAAGGTGTAAACCGCAGACAGGCCGTCGTTTAACAAATCAACGATGCTGACCATTTTGAGATCGCCCAGGCCGCCGTTTTTGTCGGCTTCGCGAAACTCGATCAACCTGGAGTTGACCCTGCTTTGAAGCAAAAATTGTTTGTATTGCTCGACGCTGTCTTGGTCCATGCCGCCACCTGCGTGGCGGCTGTTTTGATAGCGCAGATACAGGTCGTAATGTTCGCTTTCAAAACCCAGTCGGAGGACTCTGGGAATGAGGTGTTGGTGTTTTTTCTGAGCGCGCTTTTGACTGCGATCGGGTTTGAAGTCTTGGCACAGCACCCGCAAGGGCACACAGGCTTGGCAACCATCGCAGTATGGCCGATAGGTAAACAAACCGCTTCGCCTAAAACCTCTTTCCACCAAATTTGAATAAACATCGCTGTGAATGAGGTGGCTGGGTGTGGCCACCTGCGAGCGCGCCGCCCGGCCTTCAAGGTAACTGCAGGGATAAGCCGCAGTGGCATAAAACTGCAAGCTGCTGAAGGGCAGTTCTTTGAGAAAAGTCATGGCGTGTTGGGATGCAACCAGGTGTCCCAGTCGATGACTGTATTTTTCCAGTCTGGGCTGGGCTTGCGCAATGCCGGTTGTACCAAACTTAAGAAATCTGCTCGGCTAAGTTCTTTGGCGCCCATCGAGGCCAAATGCGCGGTATTTTGTTGACAATCGATGGCCTCAATGCCTTGTTGCTGACAGACATGAACCAAGGCTGCCAAGGCCATTTTGGACCCATCCGACAGCGTGCTGAACATAGACTCGCCAAACACAGCCTTGCCCAAGTTGACAAAATACAGGCCGGCCACCAACTGGCCATCCAGCCATGTTTCGGCACTGTGCGCTAAGCCTGCGTGGTGCATGGCTTTGTAGGCTTGAACCATCTCGGGCAAAATCCAGGTGCCTTTTTGGCCCTCTCTGGGACTGCTGGCGCAGGCTTCAATCACTTCGTCAAAACTTCGGTCAAAACACAATTCAAATTGGGGATGCGCAGAATACCGGCTGAGGGTTTTGCGCAAAGAGCGGTGTAATTTGAATTCTGAAGTTTTGAGGACCATGCGGGGGTCGGGGCTCCACCACAGCACGGGCTGGTCGGCATTGAACCAAGGAAAAATTCCTCTGGAATAAGCCTCCACCAATCGGTTGATGCCCAAATCGGAGCCTGCCGCCAGCAAGCCTGGGGCATCTGTGTGCGGCCCCCAAGCCGCCTCAACAGGGGGCAAGGGGGTGCTGGAATCTAACCAAGGCAGAGAAGGGGTCAGTGTGTCAGAAGACATATTTCCAGTTTATGCTAACACCTATGAAACTTTACAACTACTTCCGCTCATCGGCTTCTTTTCGGGTGCGAATTGCACTGCATTTGAAGGGTTTACCGTACGAATATATCCCAGTTCATTTGGCCAAAGGTGAGCACAAGCAAGCGGCCTACAGCGTCGTGGCTGCCGACAACTTGGTGCCCAATCTTGACATCGACGGTGCCCACCTAAGCCAGTCATTGGCCATCATGGAGTATCTGGATGAAACCCATCCCGAACCTGCACTGTTGCCCAAAGATTCGCTGTCAAGGGCCCGTGTGCGGGCATTGGCACAATCGATTGCCTGCGAAATTCACCCCATCAACAACCTGCGCATCCTGAAGTATTTAAGCGGTACCTTGGGCCTGAGTGAGGATCAAAAAAACACCTGGTACAGGCATTGGGTGCGTGAGGGATTGGAGGCCTTCGAGCGCCAATTGGCACAAGGTCCCAAGTCCACTTATTGCTTTGGCGACACCCCCACCTTGGCCGATTGTTGCTTGGTTCCCCAAATTTTCAATGGCAAACGCTTTGACGTGAATTTCGACGGTCTGCCCCTGACCATGAGCGCTTTTGAGGCATGCATGGCATTGGAAGCCTTCCAAAAAGCGCAACCTTCTGCATGCCCAGACGCAGAGTGATCATTTGATTGGAACCCGCCCCGAATGGCCTGCACCTCCTTTTGTGCAGGCCCTCATGACCACTCGGCAGGGCGGCGTATCCATGGCGCCTTGGGACAGCCTGAACGTGGGCGACCACGTGGGCGACGATCCAAACCATGTCGCTGCCAACAGGCGCTTGGTGGCGCAAACGCTTGGGGCCCAACCCGTCTATGTGAAGCAGGTGCATGGGGTGAATGGACTGGCCTTGCCGTTTCAAAGCAAGGGCTTAGACACAGACCATTCAAAGACAAGCCTTGTTTCCGGCAGTGCCATCGTGCATGAGGCCGACCTCACCTGGACCACACAGCCGGGTTTGGCTTGCGCCATGATGGTGGCCGATTGTTTGCCACTTTTGGTTTGCCACCGACACACGCCTTGGGTGGCCGCTGTTCATGCAGGTTGGCGTGGGTTGGCAGGGCGTGAGGGGCAGGGCGTGATCGAAAGCTTGCGCCAGGTCGTCCAGCAGCAGGGCTTGATTCCTCAAGATTGTTTGGTGTGGCTGGGGCCCTGCATTGGCCCGACTGCGTTTGAAGTGGGAGCCGAGGTCGTGTCGGCACTGAGCTGGGGGTTGCCGGCCCACAACCCGTTTTTTGAGTCACTGGCGAAAAAAGGGCAGTTCATGGCCGATTTGGCAGGGGTGGCTCGATACCGCTTAAAGGCCGTGGGCTTTGATCGTTTGTATGGCAACGACAGCAGCTTGCCTTGGTGCACCTACCGTCAAGAAACCCTCTATCACTCTCACAGGCGAGATACTTCTCGCAAAGGCGGCGCTGGGCGCATGGCCGCTTTTATTTGGGTGGCGGGCGACGCTTTGGCGCGCCAATGATGTAAATAATTAACCCAGTTGGCAAAATACCGTAAAGAATGAAGGTCACAATGGCTCCCAGAATGGTTCCATTGGTGTTGGTGGCCTCGGCCACACTCATCATGAGGGCTACGTAAATCCAAGCAATTGCAACGATGTACATCAGTTTCAATCAGAAAAAATAGACAGGAGAAACGCACATGGCAAATTCACCCAATGAATTATGGTCACGCGCAGGAGAGGAGTTTCAACAAAACCTGGCCAAAAACTGGAGTCAGGCCATGCAAGCATTCCAAACCATGGACTTAGGCGGTATTGTGCCTCCTGCAGAAAAAGCCGCACCGGCGCTCACCTTTTCCCAAGAAAAGCTCAAGGAAATTCAGGCAGCCTATTTGGAAGAGTCCAGCGCTCTTTGGAACCACGGCCTCGAAGCCAAACACAACATCAAAGACCGACGCTTTGCCAGCGAGGCATGGACAAGCAACCCCATGGCCGCATTCACGGCGGGTTCTTACTTGCTCAACGCCAAAACCCTCATGGGATTGGCCGATGCTGTAGAAGCCGACGAGCACACCAAAAACAAAATTAAATTTGCGGTAGAGCAGTGGGTGGCAGCTTCTGCTCCCTCCAATTTTTTGGCCCTGAACGCCGAGGCGCAAAAGAAAGCCATTGAAACGCAGGGCGAGAGCTTGGCCAAGGGCATCCAAAATTTGGTGCACGACATACAGCAAGGCCATGTGTCCATGACGGACGAGAGCAAGTTTGTGGTGGGTGAAAACGTGGCCACCACGGAGGGCGCCGTGGTCTTTGAAAACGAATATTTTCAGCTGCTCGAATACAAACCCCTCACTCCCAAGGTTTATGAAAAGCCCTTCTTGTTGATTCCGCCTTGCATCAACAAGTTTTACATTTTGGATTTGCAGCCCAACAACTCGCTCATTCGGTATGCGGTTAGTCAAGGTCATCGGACCTTTGTGGTCAGCTGGACCAACCCCAGCGAAGCCATGGCGCACAAAACCTGGGACGATTACATCGAGCATGCCGCCATTGAGGCCATTCATCAAGTTCAAGATATTTCTGGCGTCAAGCAAATCAATGCACTCGGTTTTTGTGTGGGCGGCACTATTTTGAGCAACGCCTTGGCGGTGTTGGCAGCGCGTGGCCAAAAACCTGTGGCCAGTGCCACCTTTCTCACCACCCTCATCGACTTTACCGATACGGGTATCTTGGATGTTTTCATTGATGAAAACTTTGTCAAATTCCGTGAAATGCAAATGGGCAAGGGCGGTTTGCTGAAGGGTCAAGACTTGGCCTCCACCTTCAGTTTCTTGCGGCCCAACGATTTGGTCTGGAACTATGTGGTGGGCAACTACCTCAAAGGTGAATCTCCACCGCCCTTCGATTTGCTTTACTGGAACAGCGACTCCACCAACTTACCCGGACCGTTTTATGCGTGGTACCTGCGCAATACTTATTTGGAAAATCGATTTGTCACGCCCGGCGCTGTCACGGTGTGTGGCGAACAAATTGACCTGAACAAAGTTAACTTGCCCGTGTACATCTATGGCTCGCGCGAAGACCACATCGTGCCGATTGGCGGTGCTTATGCATCGACACAACAATTGCCCGGCAAAAAACGATTTGTGATGGGGGCCTCGGGCCACATAGCAGGCGTGATCAACCCGCCTGCTGCCAACAAACGCAGTCACTGGTTGCGTGAAGATGGCCAATTTCCTGCGACGGCAGATCAGTGGATTGCTGGCGCTACTGAGCACCCTGGCAGCTGGTGGACCGATTGGTCGGAATGGCTTCAATCGCATGCGGGCAAGGCCATCGCAGCGCCAAAGCATTACGGTAAAACCACCAAGTCAAAAGTCATCGAGGCCGCACCCGGCCGCTACGTCAAAGTTCGCGCTTAATTTCATTGATTTAAATTCGTTCATTCATTTAACAAGGAAGACACCATGGAAGACATCGTCATCGTTTCAGCCGCTCGCACCGCAGTGGGCAAATTTGGCGGCTCGCTGGCCAAAGTGGCCGCCACTGAGTTGGGCAGCATTGTGTTGCGCGAAGCCATTGCGCGCGCCGGGCTCAGCATGGACCAAATTGGCGAGGTCATCATGGGCCAAGTGTTGGCTGCTGGCGCGGGTCAAAATCCTGCGCGTCAAGCACTGATGAAATCGGGCATTGCCAAAGAAACACCAGCGCTCACCATCAATGCGGTTTGTGGCTCTGGCCTGAAGGCCGTCATGTTGGCAGCCCAGGCAGTGGCCTGGGGTGACAGCAACATTGTGGTGGCCGGTGGTCAAGAAAACATGAGCGCATCGCCCCATGTTCTGATGGGCTCGCGCGATGGCATGCGCATGGGCAACTGGAACATGGTCGACACCATGATTACGGACGGCCTGTGGGATGTTTACAACCAATACCACATGGGCATCACTGCCGAAAACGTGGCCAAAGCGCACGGCATTACCCGCGACATGCAAGACGCTTTTGCGCTGGGCAGCCAACACAAAGCCAGCGCCGCGCAAGATGCCGGTAAGTTCAAAGATGAGATCGTGGATGTGCTGATTCCCCAGCGCAAAGGCGACCCCTTGGTCTTCAACACAGACGAATTCATTAACAAGAAAACCACGGCCGAAGCGCTTGCGGGCTTGCGCCCCGCGTTTGACAAAGCGGGTTCCGTCACAGCGGGCAACGCCTCTGGCATCAACGACGGTGCGGCCGCAGTGGTGGTCATGTCGGCCAAAAAAGCGGCTGCGTTGGGTTTGACACCCTTGGCACGCATTGCCGCATTTGGCACCAGCGGTTTGGATCCTGCCACCATGGGCATGGGCCCAGTGCCGGCCTCGCAGAAAGCTTTGCAGCGCGCAGGTTGGAAAGCCAGCGATGTCGATCTGTTTGAATTGAACGAGGCCTTTGCAGCCCAGGCTTGCGCCGTTAACAAAGCTTTGGATATCGACCCCTCACGCGTCAATGTGAATGGTGGCGCCATTGCCATCGGCCACCCCATTGGTGCGTCTGGTTGCCGCATCTTGGTCACCTTGTTGCACGAAATGCAACGCCGCAATGCCAAAAAAGGCTTGGCCGCGTTGTGCATTGGCGGCGGCATGGGCGTGTCACTGGCCCTCGAAAGATAATTTTCAGTATTTCATAAAAATCAAACTCATCAACTTAGGAGACAACAAAATGAGTCAAAAAGTAGCTTACGTTACTGGGGGCATGGGCGGTATTGGTACCGCCATTTGCCAGCGTTTACACAAAGAAGGATTTAAGGTGATTGCGGGTTGCGGCCCCACACGTGATTTCACTAAATGGTTGGACGAGCAAAAAGCCTTGGGCTATACCTTCTATGCGTCGGTGGGCAATGTGGGAGATTGGAATTCAACCGTCGAGGCTTTCACCAAGTCCAAGGCCGAACACGGCACCATCGATGTGTTGGTGAACAACGCCGGCATTACCAAAGACCGAATGTTCATCAAGATGTCCCGCGAAGACTGGGATGCCGTGATTGAAACCAACCTCAACTCAATGTTCAATGTCACCAAGCAAGTGGTGGCCGACATGGTAGAAAAAGGCTGGGGCCGCATCATTAACATTTCATCGGTCAATGGTGCCAAGGGCCAAGCAGGCCAGACCAACTACTCAGCTGCCAAGGCTGGCATGCATGGTTTCAGCATGGCCTTGGCCCAAGAGTTGGCCACCAAAGGCGTCACGGTGAACACCGTGAGCCCAGGCTACATTGGCACCGACATGGTGAAAGCCATTCGTGCCGATGTGCTGGAAAAAATTGTGGGCACCGTGCCTGTCAAGCGTTTGGGCGAGCCTTCTGAAATTGCGTCCATCATTGCTTGGTTGGCGTCTGAAGAGGGCGGCTATGCCACGGGCGCAGATTTCTCTGTCAACGGTGGTTTGCACATGGGTTAATGCCCAGCATTTTTTCCTGTGTTCACCATTTGCATGGCCGAGGCTATCAAGGACGATACCTCGGTCATGTTGCCTGGCACGATGAGCGTGGTTTTGGCATCTTGTGCCACTTTGCTGTAGGCAATGACGGCTTGCTCAGCCACTTTCAGTTGTACCGCTTGCTCGCCGCCTGGCTTTTGAATGGCAGACGCAATGCGTTCAATGGCTTGCGCTGTGGCTTCAGCCACGGCCAAGATGGAAGCGGCATCACCTTCTGCTTTGTTAATCACAGCCTGCTTTTCGCCCTCTGAGCGGGCAATGAAAGCCTCCCGTTCGCCCGTGGCAATGTTGATTTGTTCTTGACGTCGGCCCTCTGAGGCTGCAATGAGGGCTCGCTTTTCGCGCTCTGCCGTAATTTGCGATTGCATGGCGTGCAAAATTTCGTTGGGCGGCGTGAGGTCTTTGATTTCGTAGCGCAACACCTTGACGCCCCAGTTAAGCGCAGCCTCGTCAATGGCGGCAACCACTTGTGCGTTGATGATGTCGCGCTCTTCAAATGTTTTGTCTAACTCCAATTTGCCAATGACACTGCGCAAACTGGTTTGAGCCAGTTGTGTCACGGCAATGATGTAGTTGGAAGAACCGTAGCTGGCCAGCTTGGGGTCTGTCACTTGGAAATACAAAATGCCATCGACTTGTAGCTGGGTGTTATCGCGCGTGATGCAAACCTGGCTGGGAACATCCAAAGGAATTTCTTTGAGGCTGTGTTTTTGAATGACTTTGTCGATGAAGGGCACCACAAAGTTAAGACCAGGGGTGAGGCTGGCGTGGTACTTGCCCAAGCGCTCTACCACCCAGGCGTTTTGTTGGGGCACCACCTTGACGGTTTTAATGATGAACAAAATGGCAATGGCCAAAATAATGACTGCGATTTCCATGAGGTTTCCTAGTGAGTAATCTGAAATGAAGTGAATGACTTATTTTTTGCGCAACACCAGGGTGTTGCCTTGAATGTCGTGAATTAAATAAAGCCCAGGCTCTGGCGCTTCGCCAGACTCTGAAGCCTCTAAGGATGTGGCTGCCCAGAGCGCGCCTCGGTGCTTCACCTGTGCATGGCCTGTGTTGTCCCATGAGGTGACATTGACGGTTTCGCCAATGTCTAAATGTTGGGGCGATAGTTCGGGTGTGGTTTGTTTGAGTTTTTGCAATGAGTACATGCGCCACAAAACAACTGCCAGTGCCCCCACCACTGCGCCGGTGGTAATTTGCAAACTCAGGCTGAGCTGGGCATGAGCCGCAAGCGCGGCTGCGCTGGCGCCAATGGCCAGCATGAGCAAATAGAAAGTGCCCGTGGTGAGTTCGATGCCCACCAGCGCACCTGCAATGAGCCACCAGATGGTTGATTCGTTCATGGATTGATCTTTCCTTCATGCAAGTAATTTCGCTGTTCAGATACTGACATGGTTTTCATCGGAAAGTGAAAATTCCAGTCATTTGAAAGGGAATGAAGGTGGGATTTAGTTTTAACAGACAAGAACCTCTTTTGTAGTTCGCCGCCATTTATTAATTATCATTGGGCGGTGATCACTACAGACCTTCAATCATTGAGCCCTTGGCGCCTTTCTGTCGCCCCCATGATGGATTGGACCGACCGCCATTGCCGGTTCTTCCACCGCTTGCTTTCCCAACACACCTTGCTCTATACCGAAATGGTCACCACAGGTGCCTTGCGGCATGGCAGCGTCGAGCGCCATTTGCGCTTCAATGCGGAGGAGCATCCGGTTGCTTTGCAACTGGGCGGCAGTGACGCAGCCGACTTGGCCTTCGCCGCCAAACTGGGCGAGCAATGGGGTTACAACGAAATCAATTTAAATTGTGGCTGCCCCAGCGACCGAGTGCAGCGCGGTGCCTTTGGTGCGTGCCTCATGAACGAACCCCACTTGGTAGCCGACGGTGTTAAAGCCATGGTCGATGTGGTGTCGGTGCCCGTCACCGTGAAGCACCGCATTGGCATTGACCAAATAGAAAGTTACGACTTTGTGCGTGACTTTGTTGGGACCGTCAAAGATGCCGGTTGCAACGTATTCATCGTGCACGCGCGCAATGCTTGGCTAAATGGCCTATCCCCTAAAGAAAACCGCGAAATTCCGCCGCTCAGATATGAACTGGCGTATCAGCTGAAAAAAGACTTTCCTGAACTCACCATTGCCATCAATGGCGGCATCACGCGCAATGACCAAATTGCAGAACACTTAAATCAAGTGGATGGCGTGATGATCGGCCGCGAGGCTTACTACAACCCTTGGTTGTTAACCACGTGGGATGCGCAGTTCTTCAACGCACCTGCTGCAGACATCACGCGTGAAGCGGTTGAAGAAGCCATGGTGAATTACATGGAGCGCGCCTTTCTAGAAGACGGTTGCCCTTGGTATGCCATTGCCCGTCACATGTTGGGGCTCTACCATGGCCAAAGAGGAGGGCGTTTGTGGCGTCAGGTTTGGAGCAATCACAAACTCAAACCCATGCCACCCCGCGAGGTGTTAAGCATTGCGCGAGAGGCGCTGGCCCGAGGGGCAGAAATACCCGCTTAGTCCTTGGCGCTGGCCGCCATCAAGCCGTTGGCAAAGTGTTCCCGCATGCGGGCCGCTGAAGCCTCGGGGTCTTTGGCGTTGAGGGCCGCCATGATGGCTTGGTGCTCTTTCAATGAGGCTGTAATGCGCCCTGTTTTAAACAATGAATTGTGCCTGTTGAGCTTCATCACTTTGCGCAAATCGGCCACCATTTGATCGCGCCATTTGTTTTGGGAAAGCTCTAGCAAGCACATGTGAAACGCCTCGTTCACTTCGAAAAACTTTTCGTGTTTTTCTTTGCCGGGCTTGCCTGCGGCTTCTAATTCAGAATGAAGCATCTGTAGCTTTTTTAAATCTGCAGAGGAAGCTGTTTGTGCCACCACTGATGCGGCATCACTCTCGAGCAAGCTGAGCAAATGATAGACATCCCGCAAATCTTTTTCAGACACTTCGGTCACATAAGCGCCGCGCCTCACCTTCATGGTGACCAGGCCTTCAGCGGCCAAAACTTTCAAGGCTTCGCGCAACGGGGTCCGGCTGATGCCATAGGCTTTGGCGATTTGGAGTTCGTCGATCCAACTGCCGGGTTCGAGTTCACGGCTGAAAATGCGTTGTCGAATGAGTTCGGCAACTTCTTCATAAAGCGCACGTGGCGCCAAGGAGGAGACAGCAGACAGGGCGGAAGCAGGCATGTTGAATGAATCGTTCAAATTGGCCTAAAGTGGGCCAATTTTTGCGAATTGTAAGGCAAGTACAATATTTTGCATCAATAATTATGAATCATATTGAGGATCTCGCGACATGACCGACCCGAAGAACGAATTCAAGACCGCACAGCTGGATGACTGGTTGTGTGCCGCTCAAAAGTCTGCACCGGGCGGCAATGTCGAAGCTTTGAACTGGAAAACGCCCGACGGCATCTCGGTCAAGCCTTTGTATACAGCAGAGGACACTGCGTCATTGCCTTACGCCAACACCTTGCCTGGCTTCGAGCCTTTCTTGCGCGGCCCTCAAGCCACCATGTACTCGGTCCGTCCTTGGACCATTCGTCAGTATGCGGGCTTCTCTACTGCAGAAGAATCCAATGCTTTCTATCGCAAGGCCTTGGCGGCTGGCGGTCAAGGCGTGTCAGTGGCATTCGACTTGGCCACCCATCGAGGCTACGACTCCGACCATCCTCGTGTCACAGGCGATGTGGGCAAGGCCGGTGTGGCCATCGACTCTGTCGAAGACATGAAGATTTTGTTTGACCAAATTCCCCTCGACAAGGTGTCTGTGTCCATGACCATGAACGGCGCGGTGTTGCCCGTGTTGGCAGGCTATGTGGTGGCCGCTGAAGAGCAGGGCGTGAGCCAAGACAAATTGTCTGGAACCATTCAGAACGACATTCTGAAAGAGTTCATGGTGCGCAACACCTACATTTACCCACCCGAGCCCTCGATGAAAATCATTGGCGACATCATTGAGTACACGGCCAAGCACATGCCGAAGTTCAACTCAATTTCCATTTCGGGTTATCACATGCAAGAGGCGGGTGCCAACCAGGCGCTCGAGATGGCCTTTACCTTGGCCGACGGCAAAGAGTATGTCAAAACCGCCATTGCCAAGGGCATGGACGTGGACGACTTTGCCGGTCGCCTGTCGTTCTTCTGGGCCGTGGGCATGAATTTCTATTTGGAAATTGCCAAGATGCGTGCTGCACGTTTGCTGTGGTGCCGCATCATGAAGGGTTTTGATGCCCAGACCCCCAAGAGCCTCATGCTGCGCACCCACAGCCAAACGTCGGGCTGGTCACTCACCGAGCAAGACCCCTACAACAATGTGGTGCGCACCACCATTGAAGCCATGGCGGCCGTGTTTGGTGGCACACAATCTTTGCACACCAACAGCTTTGATGAAGCCATTGCTTTGCCCACCGAATTTAGCTCACGCATTGCCCGCAACACGCAGTTGATCATTCAAGAAGAGACCCACATCACCAATGTGATCGACCCCTGGGCGGGCAGCTACATGATGGAATCGCTCACGCAAGAGATGGCCGACAAAGCCTGGGCCATCATTGAAGAAGTGGAAGCCATGGGCGGCATGACCAAGGCCGTAGACAGCGGCTGGGCCAAGCTCAAAATTGAAGCGGCTGCCGCAGAAAAACAAGCACGCATTGACTCGGGCAAAGACGTCATTGTGGGCGTGAACAAATACAAATTGGCCAAAGAAGATCCCCTCGATTTCTTGGCCATCGACAACGTCAAAGTGCGTGATGGTCAAATTGAACGACTTAAAAATATCCGTGCATCGCGCGACAGCGCCAAAGTGCAAACCGCATTGGACGCGCTCACCGCATCGGCCGAAAGCGGACAAGGCAATTTGCTAGAACTCAGCATTCAGGCCATTCGCTTGCGTGCCACTGTAGGCGAGGTGTCCGACGCATTGGAGAAAGTTTTTGGGCGCCACCGCGCCGATACTCAAAAGGTGACCGGCGTGTACGCAGCAGCTTACGACTCAGCAGAAGGCTGGGACCAACTTAAAAAAGAGATCAACGACTTTGCCGATGTCAAAGGCCGTCGTCCTCGCGTGATGATCAGCAAGCTGGGCCAAGACGGCCACGACCGCGGCGCCAAAGTGGTGGCCACAGCCTTTGCAGATTTGGGTTTTGATGTGGACATGGGCCCCCTATTTCAAACACCTGAAGAGTGCGCACGACAAGCCATTGAAAACGACGTGCATGCCGTGGGCGTATCTACCTTGGCAGCAGGTCACAAAACTTTGGTGCCCGCCATCATTGAAGAACTCAAGAAACAGGGCGCCGACGACATCATTGTGTTTGTGGGCGGCGTCATTCCGCGTCAAGACTACGACTTCTTGTACGAAGCGGGCGTGAAGGGCATTTATGGCCCAGGTACCCCCATTCCTGCCAGCGCCAAAGATGTGCTGGAGCAAATCAAGAAAGCATTAGGTTGAACCCGAAAGACCTCATGCAGTGTGTGTTGCAGGGCGAGCCTGCGGTTCAACGCCGTGCTATGGCCAAGTCCATTACCTTGCTTGAGTCCACGCTGGCGTCAGATCGACAGCAGGCGGACGAGCTCTTGACGAATTTGCTGCCGCATTCGGGCAAGTCATTCAGACTGGGTGTCAGCGGTGTGCCCGGCGTCGGTAAGTCCACCTTCATTGAAGCCTTAGGCTTGTTTTTAATTGCGCAAGGTCATCGTGTGGCGGTGCTTGCCATTGACCCATCCTCTACGGTGTCTGGCGGCTCCATCTTGGGCGACAAAACGCGCATGGAACACCTCAGCGTTCACAACAAAGCCTTCATTCGCCCCAGCCCCTCCAGCGGCACTTTGGGCGGCGTGGCCGAAAAAACGCGCGAAGCCATGTTGGTCTGTGAGGCGGCAGGCTACGACGTGGTCATTGTGGAAACGGTGGGTGTGGGGCAAAGCGAAACTGCTGTGGCCAACATGACCGACATGTTTGTGCTGATGCAACTGCCCAATGCGGGTGACGATTTACAAGCCATCAAAAAAGGCGTGATGGAGTTGGCTGATTTGGTGGTCATCAACAAAGCCGACATTGACGCATCGGCGGCCACTCGCGCTGAAGCTCAAATTACCAGTGCCTTGAGGTTGCTTGGCATGCATGGCCACGCCGATCATGCGCATTTTGATGAAGAGATCTGGCACCCACAGGTCATGCAAATCAGTGCACTTTTAAACCAAGGTGTCGACAGCTTTTGGCATCGCGTTTTAAAGTTCAAACGTCTGCAACAAGCCAAGCAAAAGTTTGAGCAACGCAGACAGCTTCAGGCTCAGTCTTGGATGTGGGAGCGCATAGATGCTGGCTTGAAACAAAACTTCCGAGCGCAGGTCAGTGTGCAAGCCCTGTTGCCAGAACTTTTGCAAAAAGTCACTTCTGGCCAGGTACCCGCCTCCACGGCGGCCAGGCAGTTACTGGCCGCATACCAAGCCACAGGCTTTCCAACAAACTGAGCCATTTCTAAAAAATCGATCCATCCTGAATCGGACAGAAGAAAGCAAATCATGCAAGACATCATTCAACAACTCGAAGAAAAACGCGCTGCGGCTCGCATGGGCGGTGGACAAAAACGCATTGATGCCCAACATGCCAAGGGCAAACTCACAGCCCGTGAGCGATTAGAGGTGTTGCTCGACGAAGGCACCTTTGAAGAGTGGGACATGTTTGTGGAGCACCGGTGCACCGACTTTGGCATGCAAGACAACAAAATCCCAGGCGATGGCGTGGTGACCGGTTACGGCATGATCAATGGCCGCTTGGTGTTTGTGTACAGCCAAGACTTCACGGTGTTTGGGGGTGCCCTGTCTGAATCGCATGCTGAAAAAATTTGCAAAATCATGGACCAGGCCATGAAGGTCGGCGCACCAGTGATAGGCCTGAACGACTCTGGTGGTGCGCGCATTCAAGAGGGTGTTGCTTCCTTGGGTGGCTATGCCGAAGTCTTTCAACGCAATGCCATGGCCAGTGGTGTGATCCCGCAAATCAGCATGATCATGGGTCCCTCGGCAGGCGGTGCGGTGTATTCACCCGCCATGACCGATTTTATTTTCATGGTGAAAGACAGCTCCTACATGTTCGTGACGGGCCCTGAGGTGGTCAAAACCGTGACGCATGAAGAAGTGACCGCCGAAGAATTGGGCGGCGCTTTGACGCACACCACCAAGAGCGGTGTGGCCGACATGGCTTTTGAAAACGACGTGGAAGCCTTGCTCATGCTGCGCCGATTGTTCAATTATTTGCCCTTGAACAACCGCGAGAAAGCACCCATGCGGGCCAGTGGCGACCCCACCGACAGGCTTGACCAAAGCTTGAACACCTTGGTTCCTTTGAACGCCAACCAAGCCTACGACATGAAAGAGCTCATCCTCAAAACTGTCGACGACGGCGACTTCTTTGAGCTTCAGCCCGACTATGCCAAAAACATGTTGATTGGCTTTGCCCGCATGGCGGGTCAAACGGTGGGCATTGTGGCCAATCAACCTTTGGTGCTGGCCGGTTGCTTGGACATCAAGAGCTCTGTCAAAGCTGCCCGATTTGTGCGTTTCTGCGATGCCTTTGGCATTCCGGTGATCACCTTTGTAGACGTGCCTGGCTTTATGCCTGGCACCTCTCAAGAATATGGCGGCATCATCAAGCATGGTGCCAAATTGCTTTATGCCTACGCTGAGTGCACTGTGCCCAAAATCACGGTGATCACGCGCAAAGCCTATGGCGGTGCCTACGACGTGATGGCTTCCAAGCACTTGCGCGGCGATGTTAACTTTGCGTGGCCCAACGCTGAAATTGCGGTGATGGGTGCCAAGGGTGCAGTGGAAATTATTTTTCGCGAAGACAAAAACGACCCCGTCAAGTTGGCTGCACGTGAAGCTGAATACAAAGACCGATTTGCAAACCCCTTTGTGGCCGGCGCACGCGGCTTCATTGACGACGTCATTCAACCGCACGAAACACGCAAACGCATTTGCCGTTCGTTGGTGATGTTGAAAGACAAGAAGGTAGAAAACCCATGGCGCAAGCACGGCAACATTCCGCTCTAAGCGCAATGCACCTCAGCTTGAACCCCATACGCCATTAGGAAAAAATATGTTTACTAAAATTTTGATTGCCAACCGCGGTGAAATTGCATGCCGTGTCATTGCAACTGCCAAAAAGATGGGCATTGCGACGGTTGCCGTTTATTCAGAAGCCGACAAAGAAGCGCGCCATGTGATGCTGGCCGATGAGGCCGTGTTGTTGGGCGCAGCCCCTTCGCGAGAATCGTATTTGGTCGCGGACAAAATCATTGCTGCTGCCAAAGCCACTGGCGCCCAAGCCATTCACCCAGGCTATGGCTTCTTGTCTGAGAACGAAGCCTTTGCCAAGCGATGCGAAGACGAGGGCATTGCCTTCATTGGCCCACGCCACTTTTCGATTGCCGCCATGGGCGACAAGATCGCTTCTAAGAAGTTAGCCAACGAAGCCAAGGTCAACACCATTCCCGGATACAACAACGCGATAGAGACAGCAGAGGCTGCCGTTGACATTGCCAAAGGCATTGGTTACCCCGTCATGATCAAAGCCTCTGCCGGTGGTGGCGGCAAAGGTTTGCGTGTTGCCATGAACGACAAAGAAGCTTTTGAAGGTTTTACATCTTGCCGCAACGAAGCACGCAATTCCTTTGGCGATGACCGCGTGTTCATTGAAAAATTTGTCGAAGAACCCAGACACATTGAAATCCAAGTCTTGGGGGACAGTCACGGCAACGTCATTTATTTGAACGAGCGTGAGTGCTCCATTCAACGCCGTCACCAAAAAGTGATTGAAGAGGCGCCATCACCCTTCATCAGCGACGCCACGCGCATTGCGATGGGCGAACAAGCTGTGGCGCTGGCCAAAGCGGTGCAATACCAATCGGCCGGCACGGTGGAATTTGTGGTGGGCAAAGACCAAAGCTTCTACTTTCTCGAGATGAACACCCGTTTGCAAGTGGAGCATCCCGTGACCGAAGCCATCACCGGCATCGACTTGGTCGAGATGATGATTCGCGTGGCCAATGGCGAGAAGTTGCCCATCACGCAAGCCGATGTGAAGCGCAACGGCTGGGCCATTGAGTGCCGTATCAATGCCGAAGATCCTTTCCGCAATTTCTTGCCTTCTACGGGTCGCTTGGTACGTTTCCAAACGCCCGTGCAAACCATGTTTCAGTCCAACACTCAAGACCTGTTGGGTGTGCGTGTGGACACGGGCGTGCAAGATGGGGGCGAGATTCCCATGTACTACGACTCCATGATTGCCAAGTTGATTGTCCATGGCACAGACCGCAACGACGCCATTGCCAAAATGCGAGAAGCGCTCAATGGCTTTGTCATTCGCGGCATCAGCTCCAACATTCCATTCCAAGCGGCCTTGCTAGCACACCCCAAATTTGTGGCGGGCGACTTCAACACAGGCTTCATTGCTGAAAACTATGCGCATGGATTTAGCGCAGAGGACGTGCCCCATGACGACCCCAATTTCTTGGTGGCCTTGGCCGCATTCGTCAGACGCAAATCTCGTGAGCGTGCAGCCAACATCAGCGGCCAATTGCCGGGTTACGATGTCCAAATTGGCCACGACTACAGTGTGGTGGTGCTGGGTGCCAAAGGCGACAACCAATACATCGGTGTGCATGTGGACGAGTTTCGAGGGCAGAGCGGCAAAGCCATCATCAAGGTGGGGCAGAGCCACTACATCATCGAAAGCCATTCACGCCTGAACGAGATTTGCATCAGTGGCACGGTCAATGGCAAGCCCTTCACGGCGCAAGTAGAACGTGGCACGCCTAAGAATCCATTGGCCTTGCAGATACAACACAACGGTACCCGCATCCAAGCTTTGGTGGTGTCGCCTCGAATGGCCGAGTTGCATCAAATGATGCCGTTCAAAACGCCGCCAGACATGAGCCGCTTTGTGCTGTCGCCCATGCCCGGGTTGTTGGTCAATGTGGCCGTCACGCCCGGCCAAAAAGTGCAAGCCGGCGAGCGTGTGGCTGTCATTGAAGCCATGAAGATGGAAAATATTTTGTTTGCCGCACACGATGGTGTCGTGAAAAAAGTCATGGCTTCACAAGGCGAGTCACTCACCGTTGATCAAGTGATTGTGGAGTTTGAAGCATGAGCACCGCCGCTCGCCCCTTCAAGGTATTGGGCATTCAACAAATTGCCATTGGCGGCCCAGACAAAGTCAAACTTCAAACACTCTGGGTCGACCTGTTTGGTTTAGAGCTCACGGGCACCTACAAAAGCGATCGTGAAAACGTGGACGAAGACATTTGCGCCATGGGCGTGGGGCCGTTCAAAGTGGAGGTTGATTTAATGCAGCCCCTAGACCCCAACAAAAAACCTGCTGTTCACACCACGCCGCTCAACCATGTAGGCTTGTGGATTGACAATTTGCCAGAGGCCGTGGCCTGGCTCACCCAGCAAGGCGTTCGCTTTGCACCTGGCGGTATTCGAAAGGGCGCTGCGGGTTTTGACATTTGCTTCATCCACCCCAAAGGCAATGAAGAAATGCCGATTGGCGGCGAGGGCGTGTTGATTGAATTGGTGCAGGCGCCCCCAGAAGTGGTCAATGCCTTTGGCGCATTGGCAGCGCAATACGCTGGCCAGCCTTAAATCGCCATAAAGCACATTAGGTCAACTTGCGCGCTTTGGCCTTGGCCAAAGCCGCTTGAATCACGTCTTGCTTGTGGGCTGTCTCTTTGTCTGCCTCAAATTTTTCTTCAACGCGCAAGCGATGTTGACGCGCTTCATAGCGGGTGCGCGCTTGTTGTGCCAGCTCAGGCGACCAAGCGTCCCAAGCCGTGCGATCGCCCGAAATGGGCAGCATTTCAATGCAATCGACGGGGCACACGGGCAAGCACAAATCGCAGCCAGTGCAAGCCGATTCAATCACGGTGTGCATCATTTTGTTGCTGCCCAAAATGGCGTCTGTGGGGCAAACTTTGAGGCACAGCGTACAACCAATGCACCAAGCTTCATCAATCACGGCCACCGTCATTGGCGTCTCGGTGCCGTGTTCAGGGTTCAGTGGAGAGATGGCTTGACCCGTGATGTCTGCCAAAACGACAATGCCCGCCTGACCGCCAGGTGGGCATTGGTTAATCGGCGCTTGATTGTCGGCGATCGCTTGTGCATAGGCCTTGCAATCTGGGTAACCGCATCTGGTGCATTGCGTTTGAGGCAATGCATCGTGAATGCGTTGCGCGAGCGAACTCACTTGCGACGAGCAGTCGCTTTTTTGGCAACGACAGCCTTCTTGGCTGAGGCCGCAGGTGCGGCCACAGCGCTATCTTGCTTGTTGTTGGCCAAAATGAATTCACGCACTTCGGGGTAAACCAAGTCGCGCCAGCGGCGGCCACTGAAAATGCCATAGTGACCCGCGCCCAAAGCTTCATAGTGCTTGCGCTTGGTGGGCTTGATTTGGCTGCACAATCCGTGCGCTGCAGCGGTTTGGCCCGAGCCTGAGATATCGTCCAATTCGCCTTCAACGGTCAGAAGGGCGGTGGTTTTAATGTCTTGAGGACGAACCAATTCAAGCTTGCCCTCGGGGTTGCGAACTTCCCATTGACCATGAACCAGCAAATAGTCTTGGAACACGGTTTTGATCGTTTCCAAGTAGTAGTCGGCGTCCATGTCGAGCACGGCGTTGTACTCGTCGTAAAACTTGCGGTGCGCTTCGGTACTGGCGTCGTCGCCCTTGATCAAATCTGTGAAGAAATCGTAATGGCTCTTGGCATGGCGATCTGGGTTCATGGCCACAAACCCCGTGTGCTGCAAGAAGCCAGGATAAACACGGCGACCAACACCTGGGAAGTTGGCGGGCACTTTGAAAATCACATTGTTTTCAAACCACTCGAAGCTCTTGTTCATGGCCAAGTTGTTAACCGAAGTAGGCGACTTGCGCGCATCAATGGGTCCGCCCATCATGGTCATGGACAATGGCGTGAGTTCGCCGCGAGACGCCATCAAAGACACGGCTGCCAACACAGGCACCGTGGGTTGGCAAACGCTCACCACATGGCAGTTGCCATATTGGGATTGCAGGTGACGGATAAATTCTTGAACGTAGTTCACATAGTCGTCTAAGTGAAACTCGCCTTCACTCAAGGGCACCGTGCGGGCATTTTTCCAATCGGTGATGTAGACCTTGTGGCCCTTCAACATGGTGCCGACAGTGTCGCGCAACAACGTGGCATAGTGGCCCGACAAGGGCGCCACAATGAGCACAGCGGGTTGGCCTTTGATGGCATTCAGGGTGGTGACGTTGTCGGTAAAACGCTTGAAGCGGCGCAGCTCGCAAAAAGGCTTGTCTATTTCAACGCGCTCATGAATGGCCACTTCACAGTGGCCAATGTCGACGGTGTGAATGCCAAAGGCGGGCTTGACATAATCTTTGCCCAAGCGGTACATGAGCTCATAACCAGCCGCGATACGGTTGGATATTTCAGATTTGGCAAATGGGTTTTGCGCGTTGTTGAACAACCTTGCAGTGGCATGGGCCAATTCAGAAAACGGCTCCATGATGGAGCGTTGTGTTTCGTAGATTTGGTAAAGCATGGCTCATTGCCCCTTAATATGTTGCATTGCAGCAATATAGCAGTAGCAGTCCGTCTAAAGTGGAGTCAAGCATCTAATTTAATTCACACACATGACACCAAATCTAGATAACTGCTCTAAAGCATTAAATGACTTTGGCGATCGATTGGCAAACGTAGTCGATGTTTTGGCTGTTCAAAGCCGCCACGCACATGCGGCCAGTGTCGGTGCCATACACCCCAAACTCAGTGCGCAGGCGCACCATTTGGTCTTTGTTCAAGCCTGAATAGCTGAACATGCCAATTTGGGTGGTGATGAAACTCATGTCTTGTTTGACGCCTGCAGCCTTCAAGCCATCCACCAGTTTTTGGCGCATGGCCTTGATGCGTACGCGCATCTCGCCCAGCTCTTTTTCCCAAATGGCGCGCCACTCGGGGTTGGCCAACACGGCAGCCACCACGGCACCACCATGAATAGGCGGGTTGGAGTAGTTGGTGCGGATCACAATTTTGAGCTGGCTCAGTACGCGGCTGCATTCTTCCTTGTCGGCACACACCACAGACAAAGCGCCCACGCGCTCGCCATACAAGCTGAAGCTTTTAGAGAACGACGTGGACACAAAGAAATTGAGTCCGGCCGCCACAAACTTGCCCACCACCGCGCCATCCTCTGCAATGCCATGGCCAAAGCCTTGGTAGGCCATGTCTAAAAAAGCTGTGAGGTTTTGGGCCTTGACCACCGCAATCACTTGGTCCCACTGGGCGGCGGTAATGTCATAACCGGTCGGGTTGTGGCAGCAAGCATGCAACACCACAATGGTGCCCGCGGCTGCCGCACGCAAGCTGGCCAACATGCCTTCAAAGTTCACGCCGCGGTTCTGGGCGTCGTAATAAACATAGCTGTCAACTTGGAAACCAGCGCTGGCAAACAGAGCTCGGTGATTTTCCCAACTAGGGTCTGAGATCATGACCTTGGCATTGGGGCTGATTTTTTTCAGGAAGTCGGCGCCAATCTTGAGGCCACCCGTGCCGCCAATGCCCTGCACCGTGGCCAAGCGACCCGATGTGACGGGCTCGCTGTCTGCACCAAACACCAAGCCTTTGACGGCGGTGTCGTATGCCGCAATGCCATCAATGGGCAAATAGCCTCTGGCGGTGGGCTTGTCCATCATGACCTTTTCGGCGGCTTGAACACATTGGAGCAAGGGAAGTTTGCCGTTGTCATCGAAATACACGCCCACACCCAGGTTGACTTTGTGGGGGTTGCTGTCTGCGGCGAATTGTTCGTTCAAACCCAAAATAGGGTCGCGGGGGGCCATTTCGACGGCGGTAAACAGAGACATGAAAAAAGTCCTTGTGGGAGGTTGTAAAAAGCAGTTTCTGGCTGGCAGAAACCCAAAACCTAGGTTAGGCTTTAGGGTTGCCCCTAATTTTAACGGCTCTTTCTCCCATTTTCGCCCCACACAGACACATCCCAAGAAGATCCATGGCCGTTTCTCCCATCACCTCAGACACCGTCATTGAGCCGGTTCCCTATGTGGCCCCCGAAGGCCAGTTTGTGCATTACGAAGGTTCGCCCTTTGAGTTGTATCAGCCCTATCCGCCTGCAGGCGATCAGCCCACCGCCATTGCAGGCTTGGTAGAAGGCTTGCACGACGGCGAGGTGTTTCAAACGCTGCTGGGCGTCACGGGCTCTGGCAAAACTTTCACCATGGCCAATGTCATTGCCCAAATGGGCAAGCCCGCCATCGTGTTTGCGCCCAATAAAACATTGGCCGCTCAGCTGTACTCAGAATTCAGAGAGTTTTTCCCAAAAAACGCGGTGGAGTACTTCGTCAGCTATTACGACTACTACCAGCCCGAGGCCTATGTGCCCCAACGCGATTTGTTCATTGAAAAAGACTCCGCCATCAACGAGCACATTGAGCAAATGCGTTTGTCTTGCACCAAGAGCTTGATGGAACGACGTGATGTGGTCATTGTGGCCACGGTATCGGCCATTTACGGCATTGGCGAGCCCGAAAGCTACCACCGCATGATCATGACGCTGCGCACCGGCGACAAGCTGGGCCAGCGCGATGTGATCTCGCAGCTCATTCGCATGCAATACCAGCGCAACGACCAAGACTTTAGCCGCGGCAAGTTTCGCGTGCGCGGCGACACCATCGATGTGTTTCCTGCAGAACATTCTGAGCTGGCGGTGCGCATTGAATTGTTTGACGACGAAGTGGAAAGCATTCAATTGTTTGACCCTCTCATGGGCCGCATTCGTCAAAAAATTCCACGCTTCACGGTCTATCCTTCAAGCCATTACGTCACACCGCGCGACAAGGTTTTGGCCGCAGTAGAAACCATCAAAGTAGAGCTTTCCGACAGGCTGAAAGAACTGGTGGGCATGGGCAAATTGGTGGAGGCGCAGCGCCTTGAGCAGCGCACCCGATTTGATTTGGAAATGCTGAGCGAAGTAGGACACTGCAAAGGCATTGAAAACTACACGCGTCATTTATCAGGCGCTGAGCCGGGTGCGGCACCCAGCACGCTCACTGATTACATGCCCCCCGATGCCTTGATGTTCTTGGACGAAAGCCATCAAATGATTGGCCAACTCAATGCCATGTACAACGGCGACCGCGCACGAAAAACCACGCTGGTGGAATACGGCTTTCGATTGCCCAGTGCCTTGGACAACAGACCCCTTAAATTTGAAGAGTTTGAAACCAAAATGCGCCAGTGTGTTTTTGTGTCGGCCACGCCTGCCGATTACGAAAAAACGCATGCCGGCAAAGTGGTGGAGCAGGTGGTCAGACCCACGGGTTTGGTCGACCCCGAAGTGGAAGTGCGTCCCGCCATTCATCAAGTAGACGATGTGCTGCAAGAGATTCGAATTCGGGCAGACAAGCACGAACGCGTGCTCATTACTACGCTGACCAAACGCATGGCCGAGCAGCTCACCGATTATTTGTCAGACAACGGCGTGAAAGTGCGCTATTTGCATTCCGACATCGACACGGTAGAGCGTGTGGAAATTTTGCGCGACCTTCGCTTGGGTGCCTTTGACGTGCTGGTGGGCATCAACTTGCTGCGCGAAGGTTTGGACATCCCCGAGGTTTCTCTGGTGGCCATTTTGGACGCCGACAAAGAAGGTTTCTTAAGGTCTGAGCGAAGCCTGATTCAAACCATTGGCCGCGCCGCTCGCAACCTGCATGGCTGTGCCATTCTGTATGCCGACCGCATGACCGAGTCCATGAAGAAAGCCATCGGCGAAACCGAGCGCCGCCGCACCAAACAAGTGGCCCACAACTTGGCCATGGGCATCACCCCGCGCAGCATTGTCAAACAAGTTCGCGACCTCATCGATGGGGTCTACAGCGAGAAGGCTGGCAAGGAAGCTGACCGCCTAGAGCTCGAAGCCGTTCAGCGCGCCAAGGTGGAGGACATGAGCGAGAAGGATGTGTCCAAGGCCATCAAGCAGCTTGAAAAGCAGATGATGGAGCACGCCAAGAACCTTGATTTCGAAAAAGCAGCTCAGGTTCGGGACCAACTCCAAATGCTCAAGGCCCAGGCCTTCGGCGCTCCGGGTACCGACAACGTGGTGGTTTTAAAAGCCTGAAGGCCTGAAGGTCTAAAGACCTTCAAATCGTATTCCTACTAATCCACTCAAGTTCTGCTATAGTCGACAAAATTAGTCAACCACCCAGGAATACATCATGCGCCTCACTACCAAAGGTCGTTTTGCGGTTACCGCCATGATCGATTTGGCCTTGCGACAGCACGCCGGCCCTGTTACTTTGGCCGCCATCAGCCAGCGCCAAGAAATTTCCTTGTCTTATCTAGAGCAACTTTTTGGCAAACTGCGCCGCCATCAGTTGGTGGAATCTACCCGCGGTCCAGGCGGCGGTTACACATTGGCCAAGAAAGCTTCCGAGATTACTGTTGCCGACATCATTTTGTCGGTGGACGAACCCATCGATGCCACCCACTGCGGCGGCAAAGAAAACTGCCACGGCAATTCCGGTCGATGCATGACCCATGATTTATGGTCTGCCCTCAACTCACGCATGGTGGAGTTTTTGGACTCTGTCAATTTGCAAAAGTTGGTGGACGATCAGTTGGCCTCCGGCCTCACCATTGAAAACAAGCCGGCCGTCAAGCGCGCCATTTCAGCCATGCCAGTCTCGCAGCCCATTCGCATCAACGCACCCAATTCGGTGTTTGCGTTGGCCAACGCCATGTCCAAGTCTTAAGTCCTTTAGAAGTTTTTTGTCATGACCACGACCCCCCATTTCCCCATTTACCTAGATTACAGCTCTACCAATCCGGTAGACCCCCGCGTGGTCGATGCCATGATTCCTTGGCTGCGCGAGCACTTTGGCAACCCTGCTTCACGCAGCCACGCTTGGGGCTGGGAAGCCGAAGCGGCCGTTGAAGAAGCCCGCGTCCATGTGGCTGAACTGGTCGGTGCCGACCCCCGCGAAATTGTCTGGACCAGCGGTGCTACCGAGTCCAATAACTTGGCCTTGAAGGGCGCTGCGCATTTTTACAAAAGCCGCGGCAAGCACCTCATCACGGTTAAAACCGAACACAAAGCCGTGCTCGACTCCATGCGCGAGCTTGAGCGTCAAGGCTTCGAAGTGACCTACCTTGACGTGCAAGAGGACGGCTTGCTGAACCTTGAAGTGTTCAAAGCCGCGCTGCGCCCCGACACCATCTTGGTGAGCGTCATGTTTGTGAACAACGAAATTGGCGTTATTCAAGACATTCCGGCCATTGGTGCCATATGCCGCGAGAAGGGCATCATCTTCCACGTCGATGCTGCACAGGCCACTGGCAAATTTCACATTGACCTCAGCACCTTGCCTGTCGATTTGATGAGCCTCACCGCACACAAAACTTATGGCCCCAAAGGCATTGGCGCTTTGTATGTCAGCCGCAAACCTCGCGTGCGCCTGGAAGCCCAAATGCACGGTGGCGGCCACGAGCGTGGCATGCGTTCTGGCTCTTTGCCCACGCACCAAATTGTGGGCATGGGCGAGGCCTACCGCATTGCACGCCTGGAAATGGACCAAGACATTGCCAAAGCCAAGGCTTTGCAACAGCGCCTTTTTAATGGCCTTAAAGATGTCGAGCAAGTGTTCTTAAACGGCCACCCTACACAGCGCGTACCTCACAACATCAACATGAGTTTCAACTATGTTGAAGGCGAGTCGCTCATCATGGGCATCAAAGGTTTGGCCGTGTCCTCAGGCTCGGCTTGTACCTCCGCCAGTCTGGAGCCCAGCTATGTGTTGCGCGCCTTAGGCCGCAGCGACGAGTTGGCTCACAGTAGCTTGCGAATGACCATGGGCCGATGGACCACCGAAGCCGAAATTGACTTTGCCATCGACACCATCAAAACCAACGTGGCCAAACTGCGCGACCTCAGCCCCCTGTGGGACATGTACAAAGAAGGCATTGACCTCAGCACCATTCAGTGGGCTGCTCACTAACATTGAACTGAAGAAATAAGGAAACATCATCATGGCTTACAGCGAAAAAGTTGTTGATCATTACGAAAACCCCCGCAACGTGGGCTCCTTTGAAAAGGGCGACGAAGATGTTGGCACTGGCATGGTGGGCGCGCCCGCCTGCGGCGACGTGATGAAATTGCAAATCAAGGTCAACCCCGTGACAGGCGTCATTGAAGATGCACGTTTTAAAACCTACGGCTGTGGCTCTGCCATTGCCTCTAGCTCCTTGGTCACAGAGTGGGTCAAGGGCAAAACCTTGGACCAAGCGGCTGCTTTGAAGAACAGCGAAATAGCCGAAGAGTTGGCCTTGCCACCGGTCAAAATTCACTGCTCCATCTTGGCCGAAGACGCGATCAAAGCGGCCGTCGAAGACTATAAGAAAAAACACGCCGCGGTTTAACGCTGCAGCTTGCGAGAAATACACATGGCCATCTCACTCACAGAAGCTGCAGCGCGGCACGTTTCGCGCTACATCACCAAACGCGGCAAAGGCGTGGGTGTGCGTCTGGGCGTCAAAACCACTGGCTGCTCCGGCTTGGCCTATAAACTTGAATACGTTGACGACGTTGCTCCTGAAGACGTGGTCTTTGAAGACCATGGCGTGAAGGTGCTGATTGACCCTAAAAGCTTGGCCTACATTGACGGCACCGAGCTTGATTTTGTGCGCGAAGGTTTGAACGAGGGTTTCCGTTTTAACAACCCCAATGAACGCGATCGCTGCGGCTGTGGCGAATCGTTCCGCGTGTGATTTCTCTGCAGGCGTCAGACTTTGAGCTGTTTGGCTTGCCCACAGCTTTTGCACTGGACAGGTCGCAGCTAGACTCTCAGTGGAAGTCTTTGCAACGCGAAGCCCACCCCGATCGGTTTGCTTCTGAAGGCGCAGCTGCGCAGCGCATTGCCATGCAATGGTCGGTGCGCATTAACGAAGCCTACAACCGACTCAAAGATCCTTTGAAGCGTGCTGCTTACTTGTGTGAATTGAATGGTGCTGCGGTCAACGCGGAAAACAACACCAGCATGCCACCTGCATTTTTAATGCAGCAAATGGAATGGCGGGAAGCCTTGGACGATTGCAAAGCTCTGAAACATTCAGCCCCTAAAATTGAAGCACTGGAAAAATTGCTTGAAGAAGTGGACCAGTCTCATGCCCAAGCCTTGGCAGATGCCGCTCACTTACTGGATGTTGATCACAACTTCGTGGCAGCAGTTGGGCAAGTCAGAGCGCTCATGTTCATTGAAAAATTTGCACACGAAGTGCAGCTTGGCCTCGAAGCCTGCACTTAATCAAGACCGCATACATTGAAGTTTTAAATGGCACTTTTGCAAATTTCCGAACCCGGCCAAGCGCCGGACCCACACCAGCGCCGCATTGCTGTTGGCATTGACTTAGGCACCACGCATTCTTTGGTGGCCTCCGTGCGCAATGGCGTGGCAGAGTGCTTGCCCGACGACAAAGGCCACATCATTTTGCCTTCTGTGGTGCGCTATTTGCCAGGCCAAGGCCGGCAGATAGGCCACGAAGCGGTGGCCAATGCAGCCTTAGACCCAGAAAATACCTTGGCCTCGGTCAAGCGCTTCATGGGGCGCAGTTTGTCTGACATAGCGCATCCAGAAAAGTTGCCCTACAAGTTTGTCAAGCCAGAAAGCCCAGCCGCTACTTCTGAAAAGGGCATGCTGTCCATACAAACCGTTCAGGGTGTTAAATCACCCGTCGAGGTGAGTGCCGAAATTTTGGCCACGCTGCGCTACAGGGCAGAGGACACCTTCAACGATGATTTGCACGGCGCTGTGATCACAGTGCCTGCGTACTTTGACGACGCGCAAAGACAAGCCACCAAAGACGCGGCACAAATGGCCGGTATCAACGTGCTGCGCCTCATTAACGAGCCTACAGCGGCCGCCATTGCCTATGGTTTAGACAATGCCAGCGAAGGTATTTATGCCGTGTTCGATTTGGGCGGCGGCACCTTTGACATTTCTATTCTTCGACTCACGCGCGGCGTGTTTGAGGTCATGGCCACCGGTGGCGATTCTGCTTTGGGCGGCGATGATTACGACCATGCGTTGGCAGATGCAGCTTTGCTGTCGATGGGTCTGGCTGACGTTCAGGCGGGGTTAAGTGCTGAAGACAAAACTCGATTGAAGGCTGCCGCTCGTGCAGCCAAAGAGGCTTTGACCACGTCTTCTGATGTGTCTTTAGTATGGTCGCATGCAGCCCAAAGCCACCAAGTGAGCGTCACGCGTTTGCAATTCAACGAAGCAACTTCTGAGCTGACCGCGCGTTGCATGTCTGCTGTGAAGAAAGCCCTGCGCGATGCCAAGATCAAAGCCGAAGACATACAAGGTGTGGTCATGGTGGGCGGGTCTACGCGCATGCCGCAAGTGCAAGAAGCCGTGGCTGCGTTCTTTGGCAAACCGCCGCTGAACAATTTAAACCCCGACGAAGTGGTGGCCTTGGGCGCCGCCATTCAAGCCAATCAATTGGCGGGTAACGACTCTGCGGGCGATTTACTTTTACTCGATGTCATTCCATTGTCCTTGGGCATTGAAACCATGGGCGGCTTGGTAGAGCGCATCATTCCGCGCAACCAAACCATTCCCACCGCCATGGCCCAAGACTTCACCACGTACCAAGATGGCCAAACCGCATTGGCCCTGCATGTGTTGCAAGGTGAGCGCGATTTGGTGGCCGATTGCCGCAGTTTGGCGCGCTTTGAATTGCGCGGCATCCCGCCCATGGCCGCTGGCGCTGCCCGCATTCGGGTTACTTTCACGGTTGACGCCGATGGCTTGTTGAGTGTGGCCGCCAAAGAGCAAATCAGTGGCGTCGAAGCCAAGATTGACGTGAAGCCCTCGTATGGTTTGAGCGACGAACAAATTGCCCAAATGTTGCAAGACAGCTTTGGCACTGCTGAGGTCGACATGAAGGCACGTGCCTTGGTGGAAGCCAAGGTCGATGGCGACAGAATGCTGTTGGCCACGCAAAGTGCATTGAACGCCGACGGTCAGTTGCTCAGTGCAGAAGACCGAGCGCAAATTGATTCACTCATGTTGGCTTTGCGCCAAACCATTGACTCCGCGGCAGACGCACAGGCCGTAGAAGATGCCACCCAAGCCTTGGCCCATGCCACAGAAGCCTTTGCGGCAGAGCGCATGAACCACAGCATTCAAAAGGCCTTGTCGGGTCAAAACATTCAGAGCCTCTAAGCCCAAGCTTTTTAAAGAACAAAATGCCCATCATCAAAATTTTGCCCCACGCTGAATACTGCCCCGAAGGTGCACAAATCTCTGCACCCTCTGGCACCAGCATTTGTGAAGCCTTGTTGGAAAACAAAATCAACATCGAACATGCCTGCGACATGAGCTGCGCCTGCACCACCTGCCACGTCATCGTGCGAGAAGGCTTGAACAGCTTGAACGATGCCGAAGAAACCGAAGAAGACTTGCTAGACCGTGCGTGGGGCTTGGAGCCCAACTCACGCCTCAGCTGCCAAGCCTTCATGGGCAAGCAAGACGTGGTGATTGAGATTCCGAAATACACCATCAACCACGCTAAAGAAAATCATTGAAAGATTTCTCGGTAGAGTTTGCATATACAGTCAGACCATGCGTCAATTATTTTTAGACACCGAAACCACCGGTCTTTCTGCTGAAGGCGGAGACCGCGTCATTGAGCTGGGCTGCGTCGAGCTCATTAACCGCAAGCTGACTGGCCACAACCTGCATTTTTATTTCAACCCTGGCCGCGATAGCCATGAAGATGCCCTAAAGGTGCATGGCATTAGCAATGAGTTTTTGCGCGACAAGCCCAAGTTTGAAACAGTGGCGCAAGAAATTTTGGATTATGTGCAGTGCGCCGAAATCATCATTCACAACGCTGCATTTGATGTGGGCTTTTTAAACAAAGAGCTAGAGCTTGCAGGCCACAAGCCCTTTACCCAGTATGTCGACAGCGTGGTCGACACCTTGGTCATGGCCAAGCAAATGTACCCCGGCAAGCGCAACAGCCTGGATGCACTGTGCGACCGCTTGGGTGTTGACAACTCTGGCCGCACCTTGCACGGCGCCTTGCTCGATGCCGAGTTGTTGGCCGAAGTCTACATCAACCTCACCCGGGGTCAAGAAGCCTTGCTGATTGATGCGGGCGCCGAAGAAGGTCAGGCAGGTTCAGAAGAAGCAGTCGATTTGTCTGGCTTTGTGTTGCCCGTCATACAGGCCAATGCCCAAGAGCATGCTGCGCACGAAGAACAATTGGCGCAATTGGACAAAGCCAGTGACGGCAAAACCATTTGGCGGCAGGCCGTTTCTGCAGCCTAATTTTCCGTGGCATAATTTAGGGCTACGCTAAAAAATAGCAGTAGGGCGATTAGCTCAGGGGTAGAGCACTGCATTCACACTGCAGGGGTCGCAAGTTCGAAACTTGCATCGCCCACCAAAAATCTCCAATTAAATCAAGCACTTAGAGGAAACTCTAG